>ERZ1370068.9442-contig-8220_pt1 | contig 86575 bp, 144 predicted proteins | sample MGYA00561227_ERZ1370068 | MGnify/ENA primary metagenome ERZ1370068 (study PRJEB38410, sample SAMEA6850437) | metagenome | study: Metagenomic assessment of the ecological functions of the soil: analysis of the soil microbiota associated with the...
AAACTTCGTTCAGTTACGTATTGCTCTTTGCTGCGCGTTGTCTCGGGGTTTGTTGCGCGAATGAGTGCTCATTGGATGCTGCCTCCGCTCGGCAAAGCGGCTCGCGTTGAGAAGCGCTCGCGTTCGTCACGCGACGAAGGCGACGGCCCTCAGCGGTGCTGTGGAGGATTTGTAGGCTTGGCCGGCGCGGGAAGCGCTCTGGGGCAAACCCTAGAAGCGGCGGTCGGCAAACCCTGAGCCGATCAGTCCGGCCAGGAGAAGTCCTTCAGCACATCGATGGGTATGGAAACCACGTTGGGCATCTGCCAGGCGGTCGAGACGCGCACCGGGCTGGACGCGAAACTGATGGTTTGCGTGATGAGCGTGCTGACCACGGCAACCACGCGCCCCTCGCAATCGAGAATGGGTGCACCTGAGGCGCCGTGATCGAGCACGAGGCGATCGTTGCCGTCGAACATTTCGAGGAGTGCCATGCCGGCGAACCTAGCATCGTCACCGTATTCCACGAAGCGACCGCCGGCGAAGCGCAGCTCGCTGCCGGGGTAGGCCAGGCTGGCAAGGGGCTCGTCCGGAACGAGCGGCCCGATCCTGCTGCGAAGAATGGTGGCGCCGGGAAACGGCGCTCTCAACTCGAGGACGGCAATTTTTTTCGCGCTGGGTGCCTACAACGCGGAGAATGCGAGCGGGCAGTGATGCCTTGCCGCCGCGTTCGTGAACTCCAATCTCCTTCCAGTCCTCAGGCGAGAGATGCATCGCTTTCGGCCACGTGCGCCGCGGTCACGACTAGGGCGCTGGGAGAAGAACCAGGCGGTTCCGCGAATGCCGAGCACGCCGGGCTCTGCCCGCCGCTCTTCCTCGTCGAACTCCCTGCTGATGTTCACCGTCGAGCGGACAAGCGTGGAGGGATCGACACAAGCCGCTCTGGTTCCGCTCGACATCGCGACCAGAATGAGAATGCAGAACAGACACCGGCGCATTGCGCCACTCCCCGGTCGCGACCGACCCTCGGGGGCGGGCCAGACGATCCGCCTCCTCTGGTCAGCAAGACTATCGCGGTGGTGTGGCCGCCACTGTGATCAATATGCAGCAGGTGCTTGGAAACACGCCGAGCCGCAGCGCGGTTGGGCAGAGAGTCTTGCCGGTTACACATGGAGGCATGACCTCGCCCTGAGCTCCGTCGAAGGGCGAATGGGTGCAGGCAATGCCGTGCTTCGACGGGGCTCAGCACGGGTAGTGGCTGCTGAGCCGCGGCTGGGCAAACCCGCCGCTGGGCCTGAGCGCCCCGCACCGGCGAAGCGGCGGGTGGCGACGAGGAGCTCGTGCACGATGCCGGGCTCGGTCATGGCGTGGCCGGCGTCGGCGACGATGCGCAGATCTGCCTGCGGCCAGGCGCGGCAGAGATCCCAGGCGTTCTTGACCGGGGTGACGACGTCGTAGCGCGCCGTGCACGATCACGCAGGGCAGGTGGCGGATCGCGCTCGACGCCGCGCAGCAGCTGGTCGTCGCGCTCGAAGAAGCCGCGGTTGATGAAGTAGTGGCACTCGATGCGGGCAAAGGCGATGGCGTAGGTGTCGGCGCCGAACAGCTTGACGCGCTCGGGGTCCTGCATGCAGCGACAGCGTGCTGCCCTCCCACACCGACCAGGCCCTGCGCGGCGCGCGATCTGCACGTCGCGGTCGGGATGGGTGAGGCGGCGGTAGTAGGCGGCGATCATGTCGCCGCGCTCCTCCGGCGGGATGATCTTGGCGGAATCCTCGAAGGCCTCGGGGAACAGCCAGCTGCAGCCTTCCTGGTAGAACCAGGCGAGCTCGGCGCGCCGCAGCAGGAAGATGCCGCGCAGGACCAGCTCGCTGACGCGCGCGGGATGCGTCTGGGCGTAGGCCAGCGCCAGGGTCGAGCCCCACGAGCCGCCGAACAGCTGCCAGCGGTCGATGCCCGAGGTGCGTGCGCAGCCGCTCCATGTCGGCGACCAGGTGCCAGGTGGTGTTGGCCTCGAGGCTCGCGTGCGGCAGCGAGCGGCCGCAGCCGCGCTGGTCGAACAGGACGATGCGGTAGCGCGCCGGGTCGTGATAGCGGCGCATGGTGGCGTTGCAGCCGCCGCCCGGCCCGCCGTGCACGATCAGCGCCGGCCTGCCGCTGGGGTTGCCGCACTCCTCGAAGTAGATCTCGTGGCCCCCGCCGACCTTCAGCCGCTCCTGGCGATAGGGCTCGATCGCCGGATAGAGACCGAGCCGCTCACGTGCCGACATCGCTCGTGACGCTTCCTGTTCTCGTGCTGCTGGCCCCGCCCGGTCGCTGCTCGCGAGCCTGCAATGGTTACATGCGCGCCGGCGCGCAGCGCAAGTTAACCGCACGGCAATCTCGCAGCGCCCGTAATCAGGCCGGGGTGCGGTTCTTGAGGCGCTGCAGGCGCATCTCGCGGTCATACAGCGTCTCGCCGCCCGGCACGCGCACGTCGCGCAGCGATGTCGAGCACGTGCCGTCCGGGCGCCGGCGTCATCAGGCTGCACCACGATGGCGGCAGCGAGCGCCAGCGGCAGGCCGACCGCCGCCGGCCAGCACGCTCGGCAGCGTGATGGCGCCGGTCTCGCTCAGCAGCACCATGAACATGGCAACGGTAGGCGCCGGTCGCCATGCCGGCCAGCGCGCCCCAGGCATTGGTCCGCTTCCACCCAGATGGCCAGCAGCATGCACCGGAAAGGAGGCCGACGCGCTGAAGGTGAGCGCCCACAGGAACAGCTGCAGCGGATCGGCCGGCGCCGCGATGGCCAGCCACGATGGTGACGAAGGCCGACCCCGAGCAGGGCGAGGCGCGCGGTGCCGATGCGGGCACGCGTCCGGCACCGTCTCGTTGGGCAGGCCGTAGCACGACGTCCTCCGCCAGGATGGCGGCGGCCGCCACCATCGGGGCGACGCCAGCGCGGCCATGCGCGGCGGCCAGCGCGCCGGCCAGCGCCAGGTAGACGATCACCTGCGGAAAGCCGGCGGCAATCGGCAAGCGCAAACAGCACGGCGTCGCGCTCGAAGCCGACGCTGGTGAAGCCGACCAGCGGCGTCCTGCCCGTCGATCACGGGCGATGCCGGCCTGCTGCAGCAGCTGGAACCACGCCGGCAGGCGGTCGCCGGGCGCGTTCAGCCACCTGCTCCAGCACGATCAGCGCGCGCAGGTAGACGGCCACGGCCGGCAGCGTCAGCAGCACGCAGGCCGACAACGAGCACCGCCCAGCCGCAGCGACTTGCGCGCCTCGTAGACGCCGGGCGTCGGTGCCCGGCGCGCGGCAGCAGTGCCGGCGAGGCGGCGATGCCGGTCGCCGCCACGAACGACATGATGCACGAAGCTCGAGGCCGCCGACGCTGCCGAAGGCCTGGATGCATGCGCTTGACTCAGCAGCTCGACGCCCTCGCCCGGCAGCTCGAACGCCCAGCGGCGGGGCGACGACGATAGGCACGCCTTGGGCAGATCTCCATGCGCGTCAGCGGGCGCAGGACGTTGCCGTGCGTCATCTGCGGCAGCGGCAGGATTGGAGACCATGACGGCGACGATGGTGGCCGGGCACCGCCAGCGCCAGCAGCGCGGCGATGGCCCTGCGCCGACGCTCGCCCAGGTCGAGCGAGCGCATGCCGCCGGCGATCACGATCGCCGGCGGCGCAGGACCACGACCAGCACCGCCGTCAGGCGCTCCGACTGTCCGAGCAGCCAGGCCGCGGCGTAGGCGGCGAAGCGCGCCTCCGCCGCCAGCAGCAGCAGGATCGGCACCGGCAGCATGCGCCGCCGCCACGACGCGCACGGTGCGGCTGTCGAAGCGGCGGCCGAGAAAGGTCGGCACCGTGTAGGCGCCGACCTTGCGCAGGAACGGAACGAACAGCAGCGCGCGCGAACACGAGACCGGCGCACCAGCCGATGCTCAAGCACAGGGCGTCGAAGCCGATCGATGAAGAGCGAGCCGGTCAGCGCCAGGAAGCCGGCGCCGCCCAGCGCCGGCGATGCTCGAGCACCAGCCCGTTGAAGAAAGCCGGAACGCGCGCGTCCGCAGGCAAAATAGTCTCGCGACCTCGCGCGTGGCCGACAGCGAGACCGATGGCCGCATAGAGCGCGATCGGACCGGCGAACATGATCGAGACGCACCATGGTGTCGGTGGCGCCCAGCTGCTCGAACATCAGCGCCATCAGCACGATGCGCCGGCGAACGCCGCCGTGAAGATGCCGAAGTAGGTGCCAAGCCGCGGATTGACGAGCCTGGTGCGGAGGTGAACGCCATCTAGTGTCCTGACGCGAAATTCGTCTGATGGCGATGCGAACTCGCGAATTCGCGATCATCATACCGGTTTAAAGTCCTCGTGCGCCCCGTGCCAGTGATCGATGGCATCCTGCCGATTGACGAACACCGCCACCGTGGCGAAGGCGATGACGATGAGGCCGTGGCAGGCCAGGAAATAGCCGAGCGGAATGCCGAGGACGCGCTTGTCGTTGAGCGCATCGGCGTAGAGGGGCAGCACGATCATCGCCAGCACGAACGGCAGCAGGCTGCGTCAGCATCTGCGCCTTGGTGATGCCGCCAGTACGGCTTGCGCTCTTTGCGCTCCATGATTTGCTTTCCAGCTTTGCTGTCCCCGAGGAGGCGGCAGGCCACAGCCGAGGCTTGAGCGCCGGGCGGGGCCAATCGAACCAGCCGGCAAAAATGCCCGATTCGTGGTTCAACTGGGGCGACCTGCTACAGCCGCACCTGTCAACCACCTTGCTGCACCGGCGGCATACGGCTATCTGGATAGCCAACGAGATTAGCCATGGATGCAAAAACCGCCAATGTTTGCCAGTGTCGGCTGGCCGATTCAGCTGATTCTGGGGCACGGGTCGGCCCAAAGACTGGCGTGGGCAATGTGGGGGACGTTGGACACAGGGCATGGCCGACTACCGGTTCATCATCGTCGATGACCACCCGCTGTTTCGCGGGCGCGCTGAGCCAGGCGCTCAGCGCCGCGTTCGAAAACGCCGGAGATTCTGGAGGCAGGCTCGCTCGACGAGGCTGACCGAGCGGCTGGCCACCGCTAGCGATACCGACCTCATCCTGCTCGATCTCACCATGCCGGGCGTGCACGGCGTATCGGGGCTCATCTATCTGCGCGCCCAGCACCCGGAGGTGCCGGTGGTGATCGTTTCGGCCAGCGACGACGCCGAGACCATCCGGCAGCTGCCTCGACTGCGGGGCGTCGGGCTTCATCCCCAAGTCGCAGCCCGTGGAGCGCATTCGCGACGCCATCCGCAAGGATCATCGACGGCGAGCTGTGGCTGCCGCCCGACGTCGATCTGAGCAACGTGCCGTCCGGCGAGAGCGCCGAGCTGGTGTCGCGCCTCTGCCACGCTGACGCCCCAGCAGGTGCGCGTGCTCATGATGCTGGGCGAGGGCCTGCTCAACAAGCAGATCGCCTACAAGCTCAGCGTCTCGGAGGCGACCGTCAAGGCGCACGTCTCGGCAATCCTGCAGAAGCTCGGCGTCGACAGCCGCACGCAGGCCGTGATCGCCATCGGCAAGATCGGCGGCGGTACCGGCGACTGGCCGCGGTTGCCCAATTAACGGGTAACGCCGGATCCGTTCGCCGGCGGCCTCACCAAAACGCTGGCCAAAACACCGTGCCAAAACACTGGATGACGGACAGCACCAGCAGGCCGGCCATACACCAGTTGAACGCTTTGCGAGCGCGCGGGTTGGCGAGAAAGCGCCCAATGACCGCACCGAAGCCGGCCCAGACCACGCACGATATCAGGCAGGCGATTGCGAGCACGGCTGCAATTACCGAGGTCTCCCACACCACGTTGCCTCCCACTGTGATGTAGGTGGCGATCGCACCCAGCACGGACACCAGGCGCTTGGGGTTCATCCAGGTGAACAGCGCCGCCGCCAGGAAGCCGATCGGTTTTGCGAGTGTCGAGGTGGTGCCGCCGGGATCGGATCGGGCAATGCGCCAGGCCAGATAAACGAGATAGGCGGCGCCCGCGTATCTCAGCACGGAATGCAGGCGGGGCTCGCTATGCACGAGACCGGCGAGGCCGAGGCCCACTGCCACAACCATGGAGCCGAAGCCGAGCGTGATCCCGGAGCATCTGCGGGATCGTGCGTCGGAAGCCGAAGTTTGCCCCGGATGCAGTGACCAGGACCACATTGGGTCCTGGGGTCAGCAGTGACGGCGAGGGCGAACAGGATGAGCGGTCCAAGCAACATGCCTTCGCCCATCGCGAAGCTCCCTCTGTCGGCTGAGCAGCAGTGGGAGCAGGGTGCCTGCGGCCGCGCTTGCCGCAACTACCTGAGAGGTATCGAGGACGAGCGCGCCAACACGTCCCCGCACGGGTAGTGCGTAGGAGCGCGAGGGGAAGCCGGTCGCCTAAGCTTCTAGAACCACATGTCGGAGACGCATCGCCCGTCGCGACCAAGGTCGTCGAAGCTGACCAATCCGTCGAAATGATCCATGATGATGCCGCCTACGGCGTCCGGTTCCGCGAGCCGCAGATTGACAGCGATGCGGCGCCGCCCATCGTCGCCTGGGTCGCGCGCGCGCCAATAGGCGACGCACCCGCAGTCCGCGCAAAAATGAAAGCCGATGTTCTGCCGCCCGCGAGCGTAGGCGCGGGTGGGACCAGACACGCGAATGCGTTCGTTTTCGTAGTCGTAGGCCCACAGCACGCCGTAGCGCCGGCAGACCGTGCAGTTGCAGGCAGTGGCCGAGTCAGGGCGTCGCGTCGAAACTCCAGCGGACCGCGCCGCAGTGACAAGAGCCTTCGATCACTTAGTTGCCCGTCGGTTCAGGCTGTTTCTTCTGGCGGTCGGCGAGCGCGAGCCGCCTCTGGGCTCGGCCACGCTGTGGGGGCCCTTGCCTTCGAACACGCGGGTTTGTTTCGAGGGCAGCACCAACACCTGGACGCGATCGCCAGTGTCGAGATTGAAGACAGTGTTGTCCGGCAGCATCGTGCCGATCTTGTAAGCCGCCACATTGGACTCGATCACCTGCAAGTCCGCAAGGGCCGGGGAGGAAAACGCCGCGCCGAGCATGCCGGCCGCGAGGCTCGCACCGATGAACGCCAGATATCGACTCATGTTCCGAATACCTCTCTCACCCGTCGAGCGATCATGCGTGCCGGCTGTAGTACTCCGGCGCTGACACCGGCGAGCCACGTCAACAACACACCGGTGTAGGGAAAAATGAGATCGGCGTAGACGAAAGCCACGATGCCGATCAGGATTAATGCCACCACGCTCACCAGCTCGGTGAACAGATGGATGCGTGTCTGGCCGTCTGCCGACCCAGAAGCCCGAGCGCCGTGGCTAGCAGGAACACGATCGACCTGAACCGGCTTGCTGAGCAGCGACAGCGACCGCTGATCGATGATCTGCGCCAGGATCTGGGCATGTATGAATAGCCCGATAGCGACGGCCGTCGCCGACCGACAGCGGGATCAGATGTTGGTCGCGATCAGGAAGTTGCCGCCGATCAGCACGATCCTGCTCGCCCAGCAGATCCTTTAGAGGCAAAGCCGGGCCGCCGGTCTTGCCCAATACCTGCTCGGCGGACAGCGTGAAGAAGGTCTCCGTGTGATCGGTCGGCTGCAGCAGCCAGGAGATGTATTCCGACTTTGGCTTGGGGTAGGAGCCCGCCTTCTGCGCCAGCTGCTCGGCGAACGACTCTGGATGGCTGCGCGACACGCCCGGCTTGGCCATCATGCGCACGACCTGGTCGCCAATCACGAGCGTCCGGTGGTCGCTCTCGAAATAGAGATGCCCGACCGAGCGGTTGGCCTTCTCGAGGTACTCGGCTTGGAAGGATTTGCCGTCGCCCGGGCGGTGCGGGAAATCGTCGTCGACAGCGCCGAGTACCACCGGCGCCTTTGCATTGCGCACGGCCGCGACGAGGAGTCGTCGTTGGCAGGCTCAGTCTTGCGGTCGATGATGAAATCCGAAGCCGATCGCGGCCGGGCTGGCTGCATCCACCGCCTTGACGATATCGGCCAGCAGCAGTCGATTGGTGGGCGAAGGATAGGGATAGGGCTCGAGGGTCTTTTCGGTGACATAGGACGAGCGCGATGCGCTTGTGCTGTGTCTCGGGATGTTCGGACCAGTGCGCCGTGCGGAAGTCTGCGGACCAGTGCTCGGGACCATGCGGCAGGTGCAGCAAGCCATGTCAGCAGCAGGAAGCCGCCGGCGATGGCGATGACAAACAACGCCGCCTTGCGGTCCGACGGAGAGCGCACCGCTCCGGCAAGCCGGTCGCAGGCTCGCGACGAGACCTGCACCAAGCATGGCAGCGGTCACCTCGGGCGGGCGGCGCGATCCGCGCCGAGGCACGCCCAGCGCCGGCGGACGCTCCGCCAGAAAGCCTCTGATGTCATTCCGTCCCCCGCCCGGCTTTCGCAATGGATCTGCTTGGCAGTCATCCAACAGCAGCCATCAGGATGCTCATTCTGCCGGCATGCCGGCAAGCTCGGCAACGGCACAGATACAGGCTTGGTAACCAGGCACATCGAAGCAGCAAAAATGCTACAGCCTTGTTGGTGCCTTTGCGCATGGCGCATGGCGGCGCATGCGGTTTTTGCAGTATGGAAGACGCGCGATCTCGGTTCGGTCATTCTCGTGCGCAAAAATTGTGCGAGCGAACTGTATCTCGGCAGCGCGAGCGCCGGCTCGCGCCAGGGGATAGATGCTGACAAACATCGCAAAGGTCGTCACTGGAGCCGTGACCGGGGTCATGGCCATGGCACTGGCGTCGACCGTTTGGGCAGGACCCACACTGCTGCTCGACGCTTCCGACGGCCTGATCCTCTACGCCGAGGATTACGACAACCAGTGGCACCCGGCCTCGCTGACCAAGATCATGACGGCCTACGTCACCTTCGAGGCCCTGCGCGAAGGCAAGATCAAGCTCGACACCAAGATCGGCTGCTCGGAGCTCGCCAACCAGCAGCCGCCAAGCAAGGTCGGCCTGCCGGTTGGCGCGGAGATGACCGTGAGACGGCCCTGCAGGCGCTGATCGTCAAGTCGGCCAATGACGTTGCCATCATGCTGGCAGAGGCGGTGGGGGCACCCAGGAGGCGTTCGTGGCGCGCATGAACGCCACGGCCGCCCGCCTCGGCATGACGCGCACCAAGTTCGTCAACGCCAACGGTCTGCCGGCGCCGGACCAGGTGACGACGGCGCGCGACCTTGCCAAGCTCGCCACGGCCGCGATCCGCGACTATCCGGAGCACGCGCGCGCTCTGGTCGATGGTCGATGCCAAGGTCGGCAAGCGGCGGCTGCAGCACGCACAACGGCCTGCTCACCAACTACGAGGGTGCGGACGGCATGAAGACCGGTTTCATCTGCGACAGCGGCTTCAACGTAGTCGCCAGCGCCACGCGCGAAGGTCGCAGGCTGATCGCGGTCGTGCTGGGTGAGCCGACCGGCCGCGGAACGCACCGTACGGGCTCGCCAGCCTGCTCGAGCACGGCTTCCAGACGTACGGATGGAAGGCGCTGCTCGACCCGCAGAAGCTCGACACCATGCCGATGGCGGCGCGATGCGAAGGGTCCTATGACCATGCGTCAGGCCGTCATTTCCTTCGAATGCGGTACGGGCCGCCGCCGCGTCGTCGCCAAGAGAAGAAAGGCGGCAAGCCGAACGCCGTGGTGGAGGACAGCGCCAACAAAGGCGCCGCCTGCCAGCAGGCGCCGAGCAAGCCCAAGGCACCGAAGGCGGCGCAGAAATCGGCCGAGTCGTCCGCCGCCGCAGCAGCAACGCCTCTCATCCGGAAGCCGAGGCCGCGGCACTAGGCACCCCAGCGGACGCCCTCCGAGGGCCAGCTCTGGATGCGGGCAGCATCATCACCCTGTCGGGGTGACAGGGCCATAGTGTCAGGATGATCAGCTCGAGCGTGTTGCCGCGATCTGGGACAGGTATGTCCGCCGGGAGCTTCCTCGCTGCCTTCCAGTTGCTCATCGCCGGATCTCGGCAGCAGCGACAGGGGCGGGTAGGTCCTTGTCAGGGTGCGGCTGTGGCGGCAGCTCGGCGGTCGCGCCGTTCTGCCCGCCACTCTGCGCGCCTTCTGAGTGTCGTCCGTCTTGGACTGCGCGACGGGCCATCGTCGCGCCCAGTGCCAGGGCCCCCGCGACCAAAAAGTCCGGCCGCCAGCAGCGGCAGCTTGCCGATCCGCATCGGAAAGGTCTCCCCGGTGTTTCAAGACAGAATGCACCATAACGGAACGGACCGCGCTGTGCACCCGTCGCTTGCAGCATTTTCACGCGTTCAACCGTCGCAGTGCGTCGATAGCAGTGCGCGCTGCCCGATGCGATCTGACGTTTACGATAAGATGCGGCATGAAAGTGGGCGAACGGCGATTGGCGCCGAATTTGCTGTTGGATGTCGGTGGTAAGCTTACAGAGGCGCAGAGATGAGATCGGGCTGGCATTTCCAAGAGAACGCGACCCCCACTGCGGGCGAGGTCGAAGCCATGGTTTCCGTTCTGGAAGGCCGGCACGGCGCATTGGCGGCCGAGGTCGCCGACTTCCTGGCGACGTTTCACAGCCTGAAGGGCGACGCGGGACGCAGCTGGGCCTGGGCGGGCGTGGCCGACATGGCACGTCGCCGAACCGAGGCCCGGCTCGACGGAGCATGTCATGGCGGATGCTTGAGCAACAAGGCGCGACGCAGCAGCCAGGCTCCGGTCGTGCGAAGATCGTCTCGTCTAGTTAGAGAGACGATCCGACGACCAGCGTCCAGAACGTCTTGAACTCGGTCTCGGTTGTCCTGCACCAGCGCGATGCCCATGTCCGACGCGTCGGCGCAGCAGCAGGTTCTTGTTGTGGCCCGGGGCTGCTCTGCCAGCCCTTCATGACTTCGTCGATCGACGACCTGGCCGGTGCCGACGTTCTCGGCAGCGAGCTTGGCGTTGTAGCCGGCCCGCTTCACGCCGGTCCCACGGGGTTGGAGCCGTCCGAGCCGAAGTGCGAGATGCGGTCCCACTTGGCTAGATCGCGCGAGTGGTTCTTGGCGGCTTCGGTGAGGGCCGCATTGAGCCTAAGGGGCTTCAGGCCATTCTCCTTGCGGTAGGCGTTGATCAGGTCGCGCGCCTTCTCGGGATCGAGCCGGCTGCCGGAGTAGTCGCGATCGGCCAGCGCGCCGGTCGGGGCTTTCTCGAAGGTGCCTTTGGGGATCCTGTCTTCGGCGCTGGCAGCGGCCTTCTGCGGGCGGCTGGCAGCCGGCATCGCCCGTGTCGCTGCTGCGCGTAGGGTTCGGCTGGTCGGGAGGGCGCTGGTCGGCTGACCAGAGTCGGCAAACCCGGAGGAAATCGAGGAGTTGGCCATGCCGCAGCCGGTCAGCAGCAGGCCCAGGATTGCGCGGGCATCAGAACGCGATACATTGATACCTCCCGCCATGGGGGCATATTTCGACTTCCATAAAGATGCCCCTGATCTGTTAACCACCCGTTAAGCGTACCCAGCGTGCCAGGCTGGTTCAGTTTCGGCAGGGTCGTCGATGCACCTCTCGGCCGCCTCGGAATGGAAGCGCCGCCCGTCCGACGGGGACGGAGAAAGCGTTGATCGACTTACCTGTTTCCCCTGGCGCGATCCCACAACGCAAAGATGACGCCAGTTGGGCGGAACAGCGGCCATTGGTGATTTGATGTCTCGGACTAGTATCCTAGTCGAGCATTTCGCCCGTGTTCGGGGCTCGCCGCTCCTACAACGCGAGACGCCAGCATCGCGCAGGTCGCCGGCCGCGTTGCGGTTAGTCGCGGTAAGCGCTTGGCGTTCTAGCCGAAACTCTACAAGATGCAGATCTAGCCTCCGGTGATCTCGCGCGTCCGGCGGGCGCTGCGATGCGTCCGCGCCGTCCCAAGCGCGGGCAATGGCCAACTTGTAGGGGAGGCTCGCCCATGCAGCTGCCGTGCTGGAGACGCCCGGCGCTTCCGCCTCGGTCGATACCGAGCGTTTGCGCGATATTGTGCTGGTGCGCATCGCCAGTGCCGTGCGCGGCGTCAGTCGCATTGATCTGGCCAACGATCTGGCGGGCTTCGTGGCGCACCGGCTGTCGGTCGGACGCTGGCGCACGCTGCTCGACGGCGCCATCGAGAGCCTCGCATCTCGGCTGGTTTGGCGAGCCAGCGGGCCGGGGCGGATCGAGGCCAGCGAGGCGGGGCATCGAGCGCGCGTCGCAGTTCCTTGGGCTGAAGAGCAACCTGCCCCGCCTGTGGAACGAAGTGCGCGACGGGCGCCTTGGTTGCCAGGGCGCTCGGCCTGCAGCGCGAGCCAGCCAAGCGCATCAAGGCGCTGGCCGATCAGGGACAGCCTGCGCGCGGCCATCGTGCAGCGCGCTTACGGACTGAAGATCAAGCGGCGTGCCGACTGCCGTCGCGGCTGCGCTCGGCGCTGGCGGCGTTGGCGCTGCAGCGGGCCTTCGGCAATCAGATCAAGACCGGCCTGGCCGGCAAGACCGGCTTCTCGGCGTCTGCCGGGCGGTTGCTGGCGGGCCAGCTCGCACGCCAGCCGCGCGATTTCGGAACCGACGCCCGGCTGATCGCGGCGCTGGCGGCCGAGCATGTCGGCGCGACCAAGACCGATGTGGCAGCGCTGCGCCTCGGCGTGCTGCGCGTTTTCGTTGAAGGTGACGATGCCAAGTCTGCGCCGCCGAAGCGTCAGGCCGCAGCCGCCACTCGCCAAGCCGCGACTGGTGGAGCCGCAACCTGCCCCGGTGTCGGCGAGCGCCACCGCCGCACGTCCCGACCTGACGGGCTTCGTGCAGGAGGTGCGCCGGCAGGCGGCTCGTCACGCACAGGGCTGGCCAGGCAACCGCCGCGCCTACATCTCGCACGTCTGGCGCCACGTCCGCGAGCAGCGTCCCGACTGGGGCGTCTCCGAGATCGAGTTCAAGTGCATGCTGGCCGAGGCGCACCGCGCCGGCCACGTGGCGCTGGCCAACGCCGACCTGAAGGACAGCAGCGAACATCAAGGACGTGCAGGATTCGGCCGTGGTCTTCAAGAACGCCGTGTTCCATTTCATCCGCGTCGACGCGTGAAGCCGCCGCCATCGCAATCCAGTCGCATTCGAGGTTTCATGACCGCTCGAGCGCAGATCGTAGCGCAGCATCCCGACCGCCTGTCCGCCGCATTCGACCACTCCATCACCTGGGAGGACGACATCTGGCGGGCCGATCCGGTCGATGTCGAGATCGTGCACGCGCAGGCGCGGCGCAAGTTTCGCGAGCCCTGCTCGAAGCGGTGACGGCGGAGCGCAGCGCCGCCGGTCAGGCGCGCATCCTCCTGTTCCACGGCCAGTCCGGTGCCGGCAAGACCACCTGATCCGCGCGCTGCGCACCTCCGCGCACCGGGCCGGCAAGGCCTACGTCGGCTATGCGCAGATGACGCCGGACGTCGCCAACTACGCGGACTACTTCCTGCGCCGACTGGTGCATTCGCTGGAGAAGCCCTACGACCCCGACGGCTCGGGCGAGAGCGGGCTGACGCGCCTGACCGAACCGGCTGGTCGGCGACAGGTCGTGCTGGATGCCGCTATCCTCGACAAGCTGCGCGAGGCCAAGCTCAACGAGGCGCAGCTCGTCCAAGCTGGTGCTCGGCATGGCCGACGACATCGTCGCGGCGCCGAAGTTCGCCGGCCAGAACCTCGACATCAATATCGTGCGCGCGCTGCTCTATCTGCAGCGCAGCGACCCGCGCATCGACCAGCGCGTGCGCCAGTATCTCTACGGCCGCCAGCTGACCGACCTGTCGCACGAGGCGGTGGCCGCCCTCGACCCCAACACGGGCGAGGGGCGCGCCTTCGAGATCATCGAGTCGCTCGGCCGCCTGATGTGGACGGTCGATCGCGCGGCGCTCGTGTTCTGCATCGACCAGGTCGAGGACCTGCGCTTCTTCGACGATGCCAACGAGCGCTTCCAGAAGGCCGCGCGCGATCTGATCCAGATCGTCAACCGTGTGCCGACCTCCATCGCGCTCGTGTCCTGCCTCGGCGACTTCTATGACAAGGCGCGCGAGGTGCTGGCGCAGTCCTATATCGACCGCATCGAGAAGGCCGGCCCCGAGCGCGCTGGTCGAGACGCGCACGGCGGCGGAAGCGCGCCTGATCATCGCCAAGCGCCTGCAGCAGGATGGCCGGCGGCGACATCTGCCGATCCGACCCTTTATTTCGGCCCGCAGTTCTTCGAGGAGTTCAGCGGCCTGTCGACCCGGCGCATCCTGGAGCTGGCGCAGGCCGCGCATCCGCGAGCAGGAAGGCGGTGATGAGGCGGAGCCGGAGGCCGTGCCCGCGGAGAAGGCGGGCTTCATCTCGACGCTGGCGGCGGCGCTCGGCTTCAGGCGTTGCCCCCGCTGGAGGATGACGCCGCCGGCCCGCAGATCGAGTTCCGCGAGCTGTGGGACCGCTTCACGGCGCAGTCGGAGGCGGAAATCCCCTCCGACGATCAGGCGCTGATGGATGTCCTGGCAGCGGCGCGTGGCGCTGGCGCGCGAGGAATGGGGCGGCGCGGTCACCATCACCGCCAAGCGGCTGGAGCTGTCCGATGAAGCTGCCCGCCATCGATCTGACGCTGCGGCACGCGACGGGCTTTGCCGCCGAGAGCCGCATCTTCCTGTGCAACCGGCCGACGCAGGGTGGCGGCCTCAAGCGCCAGCTCGATCGCGTGCTGCCGGCCATGAAGGGCAAGACCTGCTTCATGCTGCGGGCGAGCGATTTCCCGCCCAACAAGAAGAACCAGACCGCCCAGGCCTTCCGCAAGTTCCGCGAGGCCGGCGGCCGCTCCGCTGCTGGTGCCGATCCCCGACTGGGAGCGCATGATGACGGTGCGCGAGTTCCACGCCCAGCATCGCCACGATCCGGGCTTTGCCGACTGGTTCCAGCGCGCCAAGCTGCTGTCCGAGATCCTGGCGCTGGTGCAGCTGCTGCGGCTCGACCTGTTCGGGCGCAAGGCCGCCAACGGCAAGGCTGAGACGACGGCAGAAGGCCGACCAGCGCGCCGATGGCGCATCGGACAGCGTCGCTGGCATCCCCGAGTGGAGCACGACACCGACGCGGCACGCGCCATTCCGCCTGAGCAGCTGGGAGCAGGAGCTGCCGCTGTCGGTGCTGCTGGATGAGGCCGGCGACGGCGCCGCCAGCATCCTGGCCGGCCGCGCGCTGCGCTCCAGCAAGAGCATCACGCTCAACAAGGACGTGCTGAAGCGCCACGCCGCGGTGCTCGGCGGGTCCGGCTCCGGCAAGACCACGCTGGCGCTGTGCATCATCGAGCAGCTGCTGCTGAAGGGCACGCCGGCCGTGCTGATCGACCGCAAGGGCGATCTGTGCTCCTACGCCAATCCCGACGTGTGGCGCGCGCTGGAAGGCGAGCTCGGCGAGCGGCGCGGCGAGCGCGAGAAGCTGGCCGACTCCATCGACGTCGCCGTTTACACGCCGGGCCGCGCCTCGGGCGGCCGATCTCCATCACGCTGCCTGCCCGAACGGCATCAACGAGCTGCCCGACCAGGAGCAGCAGCTGCTCGCCAACCTGTCGGCGGCGGCGCTCGGCGACATGCTGCACCTCAAGAACTCGGCCACCCACCAGAAGCAGTCGGGCACTCTGTCGGTGGCGCTGCGCATCCTGGGCGGCCGCTTCAGCAAGGAGGTGACGCTCGCCGATCTGATCCAGCCTGCTCGGAGGACGAGGACCCCGAGCTCACCGACCTGACGCAGCGCATGGATCCCGTCGGGACGCATCCGCCGCGATCTCGTCGCGCAGCTCGACAGCCTGCGGCATCGCAACTCGGCGCTGTTCGAGGGCGGCGGCGAGCCGCTGCGCATGGAGTCGCTGCTCGGCATGGGCCGCTATCGGCCGCGACGAACGCGCACGCGGCTGTCGATCATCTACACCGGGCTTCCTCGGCGACAACGAGAACATCCTGTTCTGGGTCTCGCAGTTCCTGTCGGAGGCGCTGCGCTTCTGCCAGCGCAACCCCAACGACGAGCTGCAGGCCGTCGTCATGTTCGACGAGGCCGACCTCTACATCCCGGCCAACGCCAAGCCGGCCACCGCCGAGCCGCTGCAGAGCCTGCTGAAGCGCGCCCGCTCGGCCGGTCTCGGCATCATGCTGGCGACGCAGTCGCCGGGCGACCTCGACTACAAGTCGCGCGACCAGATCACGTCTTGGTTCATCGGCCGCGTGCGCGAGGACACCGCGCTGCAGGAAGCTGCGCGGCCGCGTTCCAGAGCGAGTCCGGCCTCGATCCCAGCGCGGTGCTGCCGGGCCAGACGGTGGGCGAGTTCCACCTCGTGCAGGAAGGGCTGGTGCGCCCGATGCGGGCGCAGCGCTCGCTCATCAATGCCGAGCAGGTGCCGTTCGATCGCATCGAGCAGCTGGCGCGCGAGACCAAGGGGCATGACGAGAAGCAGCTCAAGCTGTTCGCGTGAAGGCTGTGCCGGCGCGAAGACGATTGTCGCGCGCGCGACAGCTGGCGCGCTTTGCTGCATGCTGCAGTCTCAGCAAGAACTGGGACTTGCGGCTTGAGAAGAGCTGCGGAAATTCGCGTGCAGTTCGGCGCGATCTTCGGGGTATTGTTCAGCGTACGGGCCGTGAGGGTACACGGCACGGACTTCAGACGAGGCTTCAGGGAACGGCAGCTACTCGGCGTGAATGCTGAATGCGGTTGCGGGGTTGTGTGGTGTTCGACAAAACCTTTCTTGATCATGGCGTTAGCTGTGCGCCATGGCGCCCTTCCTGGGCGCGGGTCTGTTACGTGGTCGTGCACCTGTTCTAGAAGTCAGTAACTCTCACTCGGGACAACGGACTTGCGCGCAGGTGAATACCTGCACTGATTTGCAGTTGGCGACCGCCGTTGTCCCACTTATCCACAAGCTTTGCACAATAGACTTCAGCGCGGACACGCGTGGGCGATTGATTGCCCCATTTCCGACATCGCCAGGGTCTGACGCCAGCCGCGCCTCTTGACTTGCGACCTGGTTAAGGCAACCGGATAGGCACGCGCCGCCGCCGCTGCCGGCGAGGCGCGCCCGCAACGATCCAGGAGGAACGCCCGCTATGAAGCTTGTCCGATTTGGCGCGCCCGGCGCTGAAAAACCCGGCCTCGTCGATGCGCAAGGCGCCGTGCGCGATCTGTCGGCGCACGTCAAGGACATCACCGGCGACATGCTGGATGCCGGCGAGCCTCGACAAGCTGCGCGCGCATCGACGCCGAGCTCGCTGCCCGCCGCGCCCCAGGGCGTGCGCCTTGGGGCCGCCGGTCGGCGGTGTACGCAACTTCATCGCCGTCGGCCTCAACTATGCCGACCACGCCAAGGAGACCGGCTCGCCAGATCCCCAAGCCGAGCCGATCCTGTTCAACAAGCTGCCCAACTGCATCGTCGGCCCCAACGACGACGTGATGGTTCCCAAGGGCTCAATCAAGCTCGACTACGAGGTCGAGATCGCCTTCGTGATCGGCAAGCGCGCCCGCTACGTCGCCGAGAAGGACGCGCTCGTCCTACATCGCCGGCTACTGCATCTGCAACGACGTATCCGAGCGCCACTTCCAGGTCCGAGCGCGGCGGGCAGTGGATGAAGGGCAAGTGCGCCGAGACGTTCGGGCCGCTGGGGCCCTGGCTCGTCACGCGCGACGAGATCGAGGACGTGCAGAACCTCGTCCATGTCGCTCGACGTCAACGGCCAGCGCCGCCAGACCGGCAACACCGAGACCATGATCTTCGGCGATCGCCCACTGCATGCACTACATCTCGCAGTTCATGGTGCTGGAGCCGGGCGACGTCGGTGACCACCGGCACGCCGCCGGGCGTGGCGCTCGGCATGTAAAGCCGCCGGTGTGGCTGAAGGCCGGCGACGTGATGAGCGCTCGAAGATGGCAGGCCTCGGCGAGCAGAGTCGCGAGGTTGGTAGCCGTTCCGAAGGTAGCGACTGGCGCGCGCCACGGCTCTCGAAATCGAAAAACCCGCGCTGAGGCTCGCGCCCGCGCAGGCTCTTCGTTTGTATTGCAGGGCACTGGCGGCTCCAGTGGACGCGTCGGTGCCGTCGCCGACGATATCGGAGGCCACCGGTCCCGCAGGTTTCGCCGAGTCGTTCGAGCTGGCGCGCAACCCGCTTCCACGCGACCCCGGGATCGCTTCGGGTCCAGCTGGGCCGAGATCATCTCGCGGCTTGCGGGCTTGTGCAAGCGGCAAATCAGCCGCAGGTGCTCGGCGTCGCTACAGGCGATTTGCCGCGTAGGCTTCCTCGAGGCGCGGCGATCAGGCTGTTCGATCAGGCCATAGCGCCTCGGGCAGCAGCATCAAGGCCGGCATCAGCTGGCGCCGATCTCTCGCCGGCTGTCTCGTTCAGCAGCTGCGTGGGCGCGGTCATCGCCGTCGCGGCGAAGGGCCAGAGGCGCCGGCAGGCCTCGTCCAGGAGACGCGGTTTGCGTTGTCGCTCTCCGATCAGCTTGAGCACGCCGCCGAGGGCCGCCCGGTGGGCGCTGGTAGCCTGGCGCCGTCAGAGGCGCCGGCGGCCGACCACGCGACTTCGCCGCGGCGATGTCACGGGTCCGCGATCTTGTCGAGCGACGCTGGCGGCAAGGTCGATTGCGCTTGCAATGGGAGCCCCTGGCGGAATTGGGCGCGCAGCTCCTCTCATCGCTCGGCGCGGTGAGGCGCCATTGCGGGCGTGGCCGTTGGCCAGCGAGCGCCCGGCATCGCTGGCCGATCGGCGGTGGCCGCGCGCGAGAGCGGGCCGCTTTACAGTCCGACCTGGGAGCGGCCGGCTTGCGACGTCGCCAGCGCGCGGGCCGGTTGCGGGCCAGCACGTCTTGTAGAGACTCGGCGATGCACGGTAATGGCGGTCGCGGTCGAATCGTTCTGGTCGCCGGGTCACCGCGCAGGCTCGGGCCGGCGGTCCAGGACGATTGCGGACCGGGCGGACGCTGTGCCGGGTGATCGACCTCGCTCGCGGAGAATCTCGGACGTGAAGCCGCGCACCTCGTCGATCGGATGCAGGTGCTGCAGCACGGCGTCGGCGGCCGTCTCCGGACCTGCGGCAGCAGCGCTTCGCGTCATGCGCCACTCGAGCTCGGTCGAGGTCGAGCCCGACGCCCGGTCTTCGGCCGGGCCAGTTCTGCGCGGCTTCAGCGACCACGTCGGACCGGGAACGTGCGCAGCTCGGCGCGCGCGAGATGTCTGCCCGCGTAGTCGGTGAACTCGCCGCACCGCGCCGATGGTCGCGCTCGGCACGTTCGAGACACTCAGCGCACCTGGGCTGGCGCTCTCGGGATCGAGCTCGATCGAGGCCGCACCTCGTTGGTGAAGCCGTCGACCAGCTCGCGCGGATGCAGAACGCAACCTCGCCAGGCGAACAGGCCGCTGTTGAGCGTATTGTCGGGCGGCGGCGCCGGCCTCGATGATGGCCTCGAGCTGGTGGGCGCTGCAGCGGCTTCGGGCTGGGCGTCGAACCGAGCAGCGAGCGCAGCGCGTTGGCGCCGAACAGGCCGGACATGAACACCAGGCTGTCGACGCCGATGGCCAGGATCGAGCGCCAGGTAGGCCAGCCGGTTGCCGTCCAGGAAGGCGTTCCAGGTGACGACGAAGCGGTGCGCCTTGTCGTCCCGGTTCATGTCGATGGACGACAGCCGGGCGCCGACCGCTGGCGTCCTCTGCTGATGCAGGCCCTGAGTCACGCAGGCACTTGCGGCCGAAGCCGAGCAGGGCGTCGGTGGTGCTCGCTGCGGGCGAGCTTCTCGCCGCCGGCGCAGTTGGCGTGGAACGCCACCAGGCCGGCGTTGAGCGGCGAACACGCGCGCCGCCGCCTCGGCCGCCTGCTTGGGATCGCAGTCGATGGCGCGCGACCTTCTCCTTGGTCGCCTGCGTGCTGGACATGGCGTTGAGCAGGTTGCCGCACTGCTGCTGCAGGCTGGCCAGCCGCTCGGTATCCGGCTGCTGGCGGAAGGCGGCGCGCGCGCGTCTCGAAGGCCGGCAGGACGCGGGCCGGGGTCGACGTTTGGCGTCTTCGCTTCCGTATCTGGCGGCCTGCGTCGACTTGATGCGCTGCTCGGCGGTGTCGGCCTCGCCCTTCAGCTTGGCAAGCGTCGCCGTCGACGGTGGACAGCTCGCGCTCGATCTGGGCGATGCGCGTCTCGACGGTCTGTCAGCAGCCGCTTCTGGGCGTCACTTGGATGCGGCTCCGTCTGTGATCTTGGACTGGTCCTGCAGCGTCGTCGAGCTCGGCCATGCGCTGGCGGTAGACTGGGCCGCTTGCCTTGCTTCAGCGTGCCTTCCACGCCGCGATCCTCGGCCAATGCGTCGACGCGCTTGGCGTCGATCTCCTTGGCTTTGGCATCAAGCTCGCTCTTGTGGCTGGGCGTACTCCGCCACCAGCCCCGGGCGCTCGGCCTCGAGGCGCGACAGCTCGTCGGTCAGCGAGATCTTCTTGCTTGGCAAGGCCGAAGCCTGGCCGCTCTGCGAGGTGGCGATGCGCTCCTGCTGCTCGGCTGATGGCGCGGCTGCCGGTCCTCCATCTGCTGCACGAAGAACTTCTCGATCTCGCCCTGCGCACCCTGCGAGGCCTCGATGCGAGCTTGGAGAGCTGCGCGTCGTAGGCCTTCCAGCCATCGGTGCTCGAACAGCGCGCTCGGCCTCGCGATCTGTCGCTTCTGCGTACGGCGCCGATGTCGGAGACGACGCGGCCGATCTGGCTGGTGGTGCGGATCTCGGCGGCGCGCTGTCGCTGCTCGGCCGGGGAAGATGGCATTGAAGTGCGAGTCGAACGAGAAGAAGACCGACGCCGACATGGAGGCGAGGAACATCACCCACAGCACGGAATTCTTCACGATCAGGCGCAGGCTCTGCACGTAGGGCGTGGAGATGTCGCCGCCGCGCTGAAAGCCAAAGGCGATCATGCCGACCAGCACCATCACCAGCAGGAAGTAAGGTCGACCATCGGCCACCGTCACCCAGTCGGCCTGGCAGGCCGGCCTGTTGGGTCAGGCTGACGGCACTGACTGGTTCAGCACCCAGTAGAAGGCTATGCCGACAAAGCGCCACGCCGAGCACCATGCCGACGCTGGCGTCGACCAGGCGCAGGCGCTTGCCTCCGCTGTGCGCTGGTTCATGCCGGTGGCGAAGCTCTCGCCGATCAGCCAGGCCACGATCAGCATGACGCCCTGGATGCCGAACGAGATGAGCAACCGACAGCAGCGGTGCGCGTTGGTGAAGTTCCGCAAGCCGTCGAAAGTGGTGTAGCCCGAGGCCAGCGAAAGGGCGATGCCGGTGGAAGCCAGCAGCGTCAGCTGCCAGTTGTCGGTCAGCGCTTTCTCGATGCCGTAGCGGATGCGGGCAAACACACCACGGTTGCTGAAGAGGGACGAGAAGGACCAGGCCGACAAGTATGAGAATGTAGTTCTGGCTGGCGAAACCGATGATGCCGTCCAGCAGTGCCTTAACATCGAACCCGCCATACCCTGGCCACTCCTGCAGACGCGCGTCCGCTCAAGCCTCAACCCACATGTCGGCTGGTGGGGGCAAGACGCGTCTGCGCCAATGCGAAGCCCTCGCCGCGCTGCATGACTCGAACTCTTCCCCAGGGCCACGATTACCGGCCCAGGCTAGGCGGTTTTGCGGCATTTCTGGTTCTGAGCATATACGACTGCGGGCCGCAGAACCCGTTGCAAGCGCCGTGCTCGACGGCACCGCCATCTCGTTATCCAAGCGATGCAGTTGGAAATTCCTGCCAGACCGACATTAATGCACGATCAGGCAGGCAAGGGAACGAGCGGCCACATTAAAGGCAGTAATGGCCGCGCGGGCGTCAATCATTCCGCCGGTAAGGCAAACGCGCGATCTCGATTTGCCGAGTTCGGCGGCGCGTGCCTCGGCCTGACGGTCGGGGGATCTTGAGGAGGGAGCGGCGACGTCCGAGCTCAGCTGCGGCAGCGGCGCGTTTTACCAGGTCACGCAGCGCCGGATGGATCGAGCCGCTGTCGGCTTTGAGGAACATCAGCAGGGCCTGCTCGTTCGGCGTCAGCTCCCCGTCGCGGCCGATGCGCTCGGCAAGCCAGGCCGCCTCGGCAACCGTAACGCCCTCGTTGGTGACGATCTCGATCTTCTGCTGGGTCAGCCGGGCGATGGCGCGCTCCTCGCTGGTCTGCTTGCGGTAGCCGCTGAGGACAGTCCTTGCAGCCCGGTGCCCATGCCGCTCGACGATCGAGCTCGAGGCGAGGTCGCCGCGGCGGTCGAGCCAGGCATCGCGCGCAAGCGCGATCTCGCGCGGCCGGGGCGGCATAGCCCGAGGCGCCATGACGCAGTTGGCGATGGCCTTGACGAACAGATCGCGCCAGGAAGGGTGGTTGTCGGCACCGGCGGTGGCCGCATCGATGTCGAACAGCACCTCGGCTTCCGGCTGGGTGACGCGCGATGTTGCCGTCGCCGCCGTAGGCGTAGAGAACGCGGCGCAGCAGGTCGACGTCGGCCTCCGTCACAACGCCCGGCGCAAGCTGTCTTGCCGAGCGCAGCGGGCCGGTGCCGTTGATGACTGGCGTCCTTGACCTGCGTCGAGGGCGAAGCGCACGAGGCTCTGCGGCGCCCAGCGCGCCTTGTCGAGCACGTTGACCAGCAGTTCCAGCTCGGTCTTGGTCTCGACCCGGCCGTCCCTGGAGATGCGCTCGATGCAGCCAGGCGGCATTGGCCGCGGTCAGGTAGCCCTCGGGCTTGGCCTGATCGACGATGTAGTCGGTGATGGCCTCGATGAAGCAGTCGGCCCAGGCGGGATCCTGCACCGGGCAGGCGTCGTTGAGGGCGAAGATGCGCGTCGGCCTCCTCGGCGGTGATGCGGCCGTCGTCGTAGTAGCTGCGGCGCAGCTTCAGCAACGTCGGCGTCCTTGATGCTGCCACGCGCCTTGATTTCCGACACCGACACCGCGCTCAGAACGCCCATGGCCAGCCCCCCAAATGAATGGCCGAGTAAGCTAACGGCCAGGAGTTACCATCCCGCTAATGCACCGCGCTGGCAGGGCGTGCGTGGCGGAATTGCCGGGTGGCTCTTGCAAAAATGCAACACTGGTAGCCAGCCCACGCGGAGATCCGCGGGTGCTCAGACCTCATGTACGCATTCGCGTTTATTTGCAAATGATTTGCAACTGCATTAACATCGGGTCAATAACCAATGCAGGGCCCCCGCGCATGCTCAACACAGTGGATCAGAACGGCTCGCCGGGGGTGACGGCCGAGCAGGACAGCGGCTGGCGGCGCGGGCGGGGCGAGGCGCGCCGCTGTCGGACGTCTATCGAACCGTCAGCATCAAGGGTGCCACGAGCGCGCGGCGCCTGGCAGCCTTCCTGGGCCCCGGCTACCTGGTTGCGGTCGGCTACATGGACCCCGGCAACTGGGCCACCTCGCTCGCCGGCGGCTCCAAGTTCGGCTACACGCTGCTCGTCGTCGCGCTCATCTCCAACATCATGGCGATCGTGCTGCAGGCGCTGTGCGCGCGCCTCGCCATCGCCTCCGGCCGCGACCTGGCGCAGGCCTGCCGCGACGCCTATCCGCGCTGGGCGGCCTATCCGCTGTGGCTGGCTGGCCGAGATCGCCATCATCGCCACCGACATCGCCGAGGTGATCGGCACCGCCATCGGCCTCAACCTGCTGTTCGGCATTCCGCTCGAGATCGGCGTGCTGCTGACGGCGCTCGACGTGTTCCTGATCCTCTATCTGCAGCGGCTGGGCTTCCGCTGGATCTGAGGCGCTCATCATCACCCTGCTGGGCGTGATCGCCGCCTGCTTCGCCGTGCAGATCGCGCTCGGCCGATCCCGAATGGGGCAGCGTGATCCGCGGCTTTGCGCCGACCACCGAGATCGTGCGCAACCCCGACATGCTCTACCTCGCCATGGGCATCCTCGGCGCCACGGTGATGCCGCATAACCTCTATCTGCACTCGGCCATCGTGCAGACCCGGGCCTACGGCGACATCACTGCCCGAGAAGCGCGAGGCGCTGAAATACGCCACCATCGACTCGACCGTGGCGCTGATGTTCGCGCTGCTGATCAATGCCTCGATCCTGATCCTGGCGGCCGCCAGCTTCAACAAGGCCGGCAATACGGACGTTGTCGAACTCGGCCAGGCGCATCGGCCTTGCTGCATCCGCTGCTGGGCTCGGCCATCGCGCCGACATTGTTCGGCATCGCGCTGCTGTGCTGCGGGCTCAACTCCACCGTGACGGCGACGCTGGCCGGCCAGAGCAGTGATGGAGGGCTTCCTCGACATCCGCCTGCCGCCCATGGCTGCGGCGGCTGGTGACCCGCGCCATCGCCATCATCCCGGCGGCCGCCGTGACGATCTTCTATGGCGAGGCCGAGACACCGGCAAGCTTCTGATCCTGACCCAGGTGATCCTCAGCGCTGCAGCTGCCCTTCGCTGTGGTGCCGCTGGTGCAGTTCACGGCCAGCCGCACCAAGATGGGCCAGATGGCCACACCGGGCTGGCTGGTGGCCTTCGCGGTCCTGATCGCCGCCTCGCTGATCGTCCTCAACATCAAGCTAATTTGGGATGCAATAGCCGGCGGTTGACGCCTGACCGATCTCCCGCGCGGCCGCAATCTGTGACCGGCCGGCACGTCGAGACTTGCACTCGCCCTGGTTTGCCTCGACATGAGCCGGAAGCCATCCGGCTCATGCGCCGCCGCATCAGCGCCAGGAAGAAAAATGGACACAGCCGCGCCGCGCCCGATCCTGCTCGAGGACTATAAGCCGCCCAACTACCTGATCGACACGGTGTCGCTCGACGTGATGCTGGACCCGGAGCGTACGCGCGTGCGCTCGCGCCTGCAGATGCGGGCCAACCCGGATTTCCCTGGCAAGCCGGGCGCCCTCAAGCTCGACGGAGAGCTGCTGGCGCTGGAGGCGGGTCGCGCTCGACGGGCGCGAACTCGGCCCCGCGGAGTACCAGCGTAGCGACCAGTAGCCTCACCATCGCCAAAGCTGCCCAGCGGGGCCCTTCAAGCTGGAGATCGTCACGGCCTGCAACCCGAGGGCCAATGCAGCGCTGACCGGCCTTTACCTGTCGAAGGGCATCTACTGCACGCAATGCGAGGCGCAAGGTTTCCGCCGCATCACCTATTTCCCCGATCGCCCCGACGTGCTGGCGACCTACACGGTGCGCATCGAGGCCGATCGCAATCGAGACGCCCGTGCTGCTGTCCAACGGCAACCCGCTGGAGCGGGGTACGCTCGACGGCGGCAAGCGGCACTATGCGGTGTGGCGCGATCCGCATCCCAAGCCTTGCTATCTGTTCGCGCTGGTGGGCGGCAACTTAGCGTCGCTGGCGTCGACCTTCACTACACGCGTCCGGGCGCAAGGTCGATCTGACGCATCTACGTCGAGCCCGGCAAGGAGGGCCGCTGCGCCTGGGCCATGGACTCGCTCAAGCGCGTCCATGCGCTGGGACGAGGAGCGCTTCGGGCGGGAGTACGACCTCGACGTGTTCAACATCGTCGCCGTGTCCGACTTCAACATGGGGGCGATGGAGAACAAGGGCCTCAACATCTTCAACGACGCGCCTGGTGCTGGCCTCGCCCGAGACCGCCACCGACGCCGACTTCATGGGCATCGAGCGCGTCATCGCGCACGAGTACTTCCACAACTGGACCGGCAACCGCGTCACCTGCCGCGACTGGTTCCAGCTGTGCCTCAAGGAAGGCCTGACCGTCTTCCGCGACCAGGAGTTCGGCGCCGACGAGCACTCGGCGGCGGTGCAGCGCATCAACGAGGTGCGCAACTGAAGGCGCGCGCAGTTTCCCGAGGACGCGCGGTCCGCTGGCCCATCCCGTGCGCCCCGACCGCTACATCGAGATCAACAACTTCTACACGGCGACCGGTCTACGAGAAGGGCGCCGAGGTCGTGCGCATGCTCCAAACCCTGCTCGGGCGCGAGAGCTTCCGCAAGGGGCATGGACCTCTACTTCGAGCGGCACGACGGGCAGGCGGTGACGGTGGAGGATTTCGTCGCCTGCTTCGCCGGACGCGTCCGGACGCGATCTCGCGCAGTTCATGACCTGGTACAGCCAGGCCGGTACGCCCGAGCTGGTGTGCCAGCTCAAGTACGACATGCGCGCACCAAGACGGCCGAGCTGACCGTCTCGCAGGTGCTGCCGCCGACGCCGGGCGAGGCCAAGAAGAAGCCGCTGCACATCCCCTTGCGGCTTGGCCTGCTGGGCGGCAACGGCCAGGAGCTGGAGCTCGACGCTGGCCTCAGGCGAGCGGCTGCGAGGACGGCATGCTCGAGATCCGCAAGCGCACCGAGACGTTCCGCTTCCGCGATGTCGCGTCTCGTCCCGGTGCCGTCGCTGCTGCGCGGCTTCTCGGCGCCGGTCAACCTGACGCGTCGATCTGTCCGACGCCGACCTGCAGTTCCTGATGGCCAACGACAGCGATCTCTACAACCGCTGGCAGGCTGCGCAGGACTACGCCACGCGCGTGCTGGTGGAGGCGGTGAAGACCGTGCGGGCCGGCGAGAAGCCGCAAGCCGGCGCGCGTTCGTGCAGGCGCTCGGCGTGACGCTAGCCGACGAGAAGCCTCGAACCCGGCTACCGGGCGCAGTTCATTCTGCTGCCGACGCGAAAGCGATCTCGCCCGCGTGATCGCCCGCGACGTCGACCCGCTCGCCATCCACAAGGCGCGCAACGACCTGCGCAAGGCGGTCGGCACGCATGCTGTGCGATGAGTTCGTCGAGGCCTATCGCAGCAACGAGGTGAAGGGGCCCGTTCTCGCCGGCCCCGGAGCCGGCCGGCCGGCGCAGCGCTGCGCAACGCGGCGCTCGGCTACCTGGCGAGTCGCGGCCGCGCCGAGGACGTCGCACGCGCTGGTGCGCGCACTTCGCGCAAGCACGACAACGCCACCGACGAAGTGGCGGCGCTTTCGGTCTCTGGCGCAGTTGCGCTCGCCGGAGCGGGCCAAGGCGCTGGAGCGCTTCTACGAGCGCTGGAAGGATGACCATCTGGTGATCGACACCTGGTTCTCCTACCAGGCCGTCTCGCCGCTGGCGTCTGCGCTGGCCTCGGTCAAGAAGCTCACCCGCCACCCGCTGTTCTCGATCAAGAACCCTAACAAGGTGCGGGCCCTGATCGGCACGTTTGCGCACGGGCAATCTGGTGAACTTCAACCGGCCGGATGGGGCGGGCTACGAGTTCGTGGCCGACCGGGTGCTCGGACATCGATGCCTTCAACCCGCAGATCGCGGCGCGGCTGCTGTCCGCATTCCGCAGCTGGAAGGCGCTGGAGCCGGAGCGGCGCACGGCTGCCAAGAAGGCCCTGCAGCGCGTCGCCAAGGCGAAGCCGCTGTCGCACGACGTGTTCGAGATCGTGTCGAAGATGCTGGAGTAGCCTGCCCAGCAGCGTGCAGTGCTGACTGGCCCGCGCCTCCATTCGCAATTGCGAGTGGTTGTTGCCACAGGGCACGAATTTTGTCCGCGCACGGCATTCGTCCTCGACAAGAGATTCGCTTATGGTTCAGACTGTTGGGGTGATTCGACGAGCTTGTTGCGCCGTCGGGTCCGGGTTCTGGGCAGCACTTCCTAACAAAATCAGGTCGAGGCAGGGATGGCGCTGGGCACGTCATTCCGTCCGGGCCGGACTCTGTCCGGCGCGATGACGGCATTCATGGATATTGCAAGGATGGCGGCGCGTGCGCTGGACGGCCCGAAGGCCGAACGTGCATCTCAACGTGCCGTGGCTGGCACGCATCTTCGCCGGGCTGCATCTGGGCGGGCTCGGCGTCCTGCTGATGACAGCTTGGCGCGGTACGGAGACGGCCGGGGCAACCATCGCCGGTTTGCCGGCGATGCACCTGGCCTTCCTGATGGCAGACGGGCGCGGCGGCGGCGGCTTTGACGCTGATCGAGCGCGATGAGGCTCGCTCTTGGGCGCGAAGCAGCGCGCCCAGTTCAGGCTCGGTCAAATGCGAGGACAGAGGATCGGCCTGCGCGATCTGATGGCGCAGATGAGCCACGAACTGCGCACCCCGCTCAATGCCGTGATCGGTTTCTCCGAGGTGATGCTGCGCGAGCTGCACGGACCGCTCGGCCATGCCCGCTATCAGGAGTACGCGCATCACATCAGCGAGAGCGGCGGCCGCCTGCTCAAATCGTCCGAGGATGCGCTGGCCGTCACCGAGGCCATGTCGGCGCTTGATCGCCGATCGCATGCACGGCTCGCGGAGCGGCTCTGATGGCGGGTTCGCTGGTGCGCGAGGCCTGGAAGGCAACCGGTGTGGCCGAGGCGAGCGAGCTGCGCCTGACGACGACGGGCTGCAATGCCTGCGAGATTGTCTGCGAGCGGCTGCGCGACGGTGCAGGCGCTGGAGCACCTGCTGCGCGAGGCCGCCGGCCACGCCCAGGCCGGAACCGTCATCGAAGTGAAGGGGCGCCGGCGCGGGGCGGTGCACAGCCTCGAATTCCGCGTGGCCGGGCAGGCGCGCCGGGCGCGGAGACGGTCGGTCCCGGCAGCCTGCGCGTCATTTTGGCCCGGCTGCTGGTTGAGACGCAGGGTGCGAGCTAGATACGGGCGTCGACGAGACGGGTGCTGGTCGGCCGTTCTGGAGTTTGGCGCTCGCGGCTAGCGAGGACCGCCGTCACGTGTCCCGACTTCCCGGTTCTCATCTTCCCGATAGGTTGGCGGGCGACGACGGCTTGTCTCCCAGGAGGAAGCCGTGGCAACGGGTGCGCGCAGGCTGGCCATCGCGGTTATCCTGCTGGGGCTGCTGTCATGCGCAGTTCTGGCCCAGACGGTAAAACGACAAGCAGGGAGAGCCGCACGTGTCTCAACAGGTCATTTCCGAGCTCGCGCCGACCGGCGTTCTGCGGGCGGGCATCAACATGTCGAACTTTCTGCTGGTGAGCAGCAAGGACGCAGCCGGCGGTCCCGGTGGGTGTCGCACCCGACATGGCGCGCGAGATCGCCACGCGCCTCGGCGTGCCGGTCAAGTACGTCACCTACAAGGCCCCGGGCGAGTTGGCCGACGCGGCCGAGACCGGCGCCTGGGACATCGGCCTGATCGGCGCCGAGCCGCAGCGGGCCGAGAAGATCGCCTTCAGCGCGGCTTACTGCGAGATCGAGGCGACCTATCTGGTGCCGGCGGGATCGCCTCTGCGGACGATTGCCGATGTCGACCGGTCCGGCGTGCGCATCTCCGTGACGGGCCGCAGCGCCTACGGCCTCTGGCTCGAGCGCAACATCAAGCATGCCGAGCTGGTGCGCACGGACAGCCTGGACGAGCTCCTTCGCGCAAGTTCGTCGATGGTCGGCTGGAGGCCCTGGCGGGCCTGAGGCCGCGGCTGATCACGGATGTCGAGAAGCTACCTGGTGCGCGCATCCTCGATGGGCAGTTCATGGCCGTGCAGCAGGCCGTCGGCACGTCCCGCAAGAACACGGCCGGTGCCGCCTTCCTGCGCGAGTTCGTGGAGACGGCGAAGGCATCGGGATTGGTCGCGCGCCTGATCGAGCGCCACGGCGTGCGCGGCCTGACGGTCGCGCCGCCAGCTTAAGGCGCGGGCTTTCAGTACGTCAGATCCGCAGCGCGCTTGTTTGAGGTCGGCGAGCTTCGGCTGGTGGACCATGGATGCCGCCGGAGTAACAATCGCCGCCGGTCTAGCGATGGTGGATAGTGTTTGGTGATGCACAAAACCCGTTCGGCGCAGGCCAGGCTCAATTCTTCTTAATCTCGACGCCCGGCGCCTTGAAGATAGTGTTATTGCGACTGTCCCAATACAGGTAGCCGAGCACCGCCACAGCGATCCAGCAGCGCGCCGACCAGAATTGACCTGCCATCCATAGGGCAACGACCTCCCTTCAGCTTCGACGCCACCTTAACGGCCCAAACCGCTTTTCGTTGCACGGGCCGCCGCCGCCGTTCGGTCGGCCTTTCGCGGAAACAGGCCAACGTAACTTTCTCGCTTGCGATGGTGGACGCGCGTCGGAAGCGCGTCATCACAAAGCTGAGCCTAAGCTGACACGTGGATGGGATTTAACGTGGCGAGGCGACGGACATAGTCGGGCGAGGCCGTTTCCTGGACAAACAGATCACGTCAACAGGTTCAGAGACGACGACGATGAAGACACGCATGCATCGATTCATGATCCCAGCGCTCCTGGCTGCTGCGATCCCAACCATGGCTGTTGCGCAGGCTCAGCAGGAGCCGGCAGCCAAAGGCAACGAGCGCGGCCGGATGGAGCGCCTATCGCCTGAGGCTCGGGCGCGATTGCAGGAGTGGCCGCTTCGCGATGATCAAGGAGACCCTCAAGCTCAACGATGGGCAGCTGAAGCTGTGGGCGCCCGTCGAAGCGCAGATGCGGGCTGCGGCCACGGCAGGCGCAGCAAGCGCGTGCCGAGCGCCTCGCAGATGCGGCAGCAGCAGGGTGCACAGCAGCCGTCGCTTGCGGACCGCCTGGACCGCGCCAGCCAGCGCATGGCCAAGCGCGCGGAGCAAATGAAGGCCTTTGCCGACGCCTTCAAGCCCTTCTACGCTGCCTTGAACGATGAGCAGAAGACGCTTGCTGGCGTCGTGCTGCATCGTGAGCACGGCGGCCGGAGAGGCCACGGCTAACCTCCCTCATTTGCAAAGCGCGACCCGGAGATCTGCCGCAGGTTCGCGTTGGCAACAAAGGCCGACGGACGGGCTAGCAAAGCTGGCCTCGCCCGGGCGGTCATCCATCAACGACGGTGTCCGCCGTGATGGCCGCCATGCAGGCCGCCACCACCACCGAAGTACAGGTTGATGCCGGGCCATAGCCGTAATAGCCATCATCGTAGTAGTAGCGTGTCACGGTCCGCCGGCGGTGGCGGTGGCCGTCTTCGTACCAGCACCGACGATAGGCCACTGGCTGTGCGGTCGATTGCTCGACCTCGATCTGCCGCGCTTTGCACGCCAGCGGGCATGGCTGAAGCCGGAGCGCCAGCCAAGCTGAGCACAACCGTCGCGGCAGCAGCGGAAAGTATTTTGTACATGTCTCACTCCTCTCTGCGTTCGAAGGTTGGCTGCTGAACGTGCCATTGTCGCGCTGTTCCAATGAATTGCTGCAGCCACTCACACTTGTGTTTTGGTGACTGCGCCTGGAGCTGGTGTCGCTCGCAGGGTTGCGGTGGGCAACGCTGACCCGACGCACCGCCGATCCCTAACCGCTGACCAGCACTCTGAGGGTGCCGCAGCGAGTCAATGCTCGCCCCTTATTGTCTTCCGGCTTTTTTGCCTTCTTCGTCCACACACCTGTTGCGTTCTCGCCCTACCGCACTGAGCGTCCCAGACACATTTCGAAAGGCAATGTCTATGAAGCGTCCGCAAGCGATTTATCTTGCAGTCTTGCTCGCGTTGGCGGCGGTCCCCGCACACGCCCAGACAATCTATCCCCTCAACAGGGCCGAATTCCTCGCGGGCGCGAGATTTGACTTGAAAGTGGAGTTCCCGGGGGCGCCGGAGCAGGCGGCCGTCCGCGTCACCATCAACGGTCAGGACGCTGCCACGGTCACCGGCAAGGCCTCGACGTTCGTCGCAACGCCATGAGGGCGAGCGATTACTCGGCCTATTGGATCCGCGATGCCGCCATCTGCCAAACCGGGCAAGTACACCGTCGAGGCGACAGCGGGGAACCAGAAGGCCAGCGTCGTGTGGGAGGTGTTCGACACCAGGCGGCGGGCAAGGCCAAGAACGTAATCCTGTTCATCGGCGACGGGCTGTCGGTTGCGCATCGCACCGCCGCGCGCATCCTGTCCAAGGGCATCGTCGAGGGCCGCTACGGCGGCGAGCTTGCCATCGACGACATGCCCCACATGGCGCTGGTCTCGACCTCGGGCACGGACTCGATCGTCACCGACAGCGCCAACAGCATGTCAGCGCGTACACGACCGGCCACAAATCCTGCGTCAATGCGCTCGGGGTCTACTGCGCGCGGAACAAGAACTACGCTCGAGCATCCGCAAGTCGAGACAATCTCGGAGTTCGTCAAGCGCGCGCGCGGCATGTCGGTCGGCGTCGTCACCAATACCGAGATCGAGGATGCGACACCGGCCGGCATGGTGGCGCACACGCGCCGGCGCGGCGACTACAACGACATCGTCAAGATGTTCTTCGCTGTGCAGCCCGAGGTCATCCTGGGCGGCGGCTCAGCCGAACTTCCTGCCGAAGTCAACGCCCGGCTCCAAGCGGACCGATGAGGACGACTACATCAAGAAGTTCGAGGCGCAGGCTACAAGTTCGTCGTCAACCAAGGCCGAGCTCGAGGCTGCCGCGAGCGGCGCCAGCAAGCTGCTCGGCCTGTTCAACACCGGCAACATCGACGGCGCGCTGGACCGCTTCTTTCTGAAGAAGGGCAGCGTCGCGAAAGTTCCCCGATCAACCTGACCTGACCGACCAGGTGCGCGTCGCCCTCGACGTCCTGTCCAAGAACGACAAGGGCTTCGTGCTGATGGTCGAGTCGGGCCGCATCGACAAAGTACTCCCATTCGCTCGACTGGGAGCGCGCGGTCTACGACACCATCATGCTCGACAACGCCGGTGAAGCTGGCCAAGGACTTCGCCGCCCAGCGCAACGACACGCTGATCGTCGTGGTCGGCGATCACGCCCATCCGGTGTCGGTCGTTGGCACCTATGACGACGGTCGGCCCGGGCAGCAACTCAGGGACAAGATGGGCGTTTATGCGGATGCGGGGTTTCCCAACTACCCTGCAGCCAATGCCGCCGGCTACCCTGACGACGGTGGATGTCTCGCGTCGCCTGGCTTTCGTGTTCGGCGCCTTCCCGGACTATTGCGACCTCGGCCGTCCTTATCTGGACGGCGAGAACGTGCCCGCAACGTCCGGCGCCAGCAAAGATACGAACGTGGCCAACGAGAAGTACTGCGGCGTGCCGGGCGCTGCCCGCCGCACCGGCAATCTTCCGCTCGAGGCTTCCTCGGGAGTACACTCCGCCGACGACGTGGTGCTGACGGCCACGGGGCCGGGGGCGGAGCAGTTCCGCGGCCGCATCGACAACACGCGCGTCTTTCGCATCATGACGACGGCGCTCGGGTTGACAGCCCCAGCCAGTGACGAGGAGATACGCGGGGATGGCAGTCGAAGGCTTCCGTCCCGAACGGCTGACCCGGCGCCGGGACTCGCTCGGCGCTGCGCTTCACCGTGTCTGGCGCCGGTCGTGCACGCTGCCGACGCGCCACTCCTTCTGTTCGACCAGCTCTATAAGAGCTTTGGCGTGCGCGGATATGAGTTCTCGGCCGTCGCGCTTGCGCTCAATGGCAAGCAGGTCGCCATGCGCGGCTACATGGCGCCTCCATTGAAGCCGGAGAGCCGATTTTTGTCGCTCACGCGCCAGCCGGTGGCGCTTTGCCCCTTCTGCCAGTCGGATGCAGACTGGCCTGTCGGATATCGTGGTGATCTACCTCTAAGAGTGCGACGCCGCTGGTCAGTGCCGGCGAGCCGGTGTTGGTCTCGGGCCGGCTCGAGGTTGGGTCCTGGACCGACCCTGACACGGAGTTCGTCAGCCAGATCCGGATCGTCGATGCAACCTTCTGGCGCGACTCGAGCCGGCGGTGCCTCGCCCACCTCGATTGACCATCACCGATCTGGTGGTCGGAGCGCGAAGGACGCCGGGCGGATTGTCGATCGCGCCAGCCTCGTCGTCGAACCCGGCGCCGTGGTGGCGATCACCGGGCCCATCGGGATCCGGCAAGACGACATTGCTGTACGCCATTGCCGGGTTGGTGAAGGCTGATGCTGGAACCGTGGCGTGGGGAGGTCTTGATCTCACCGCGCTGTCGGAGCCTGCCCGCGACCGCTGGCGGCTCGATACAGTGGGGCTGGTGTTTCAAGATTTCCAACTGCTTGGAGAACTCAGCGTTCTGGACAACATCCTGCTTCCGGTCCGCTCTCGATCACAATCGGACGCCGGCGGCGTTGACGCAACGGGCAAGGACCCTTGCGGCGCGAGTAGGCCTGGCTGGTCGTGAGCTGCGCGCGAGCATGCTGTCGCGGGGAGCAGCAGCGTGTCGCCATCGCTCGCGCCCTGATGCGGGCGCCGCGGCTCATTCTGGCGGACGAACCCACTGCAAGTCTCGACCCCGCGAGCGGTGCGCGCGTTGCCGATCTGTTGATCGAGGCGGCGCAGGATGCGGCGGCGAGCGTTCTCTTTGTCTCGCACGACGCGGCTCCCTGCTCAAGCGCGCCGGTTGCGTGTATCGCCCTCGACGCCGGCAGGCTGCAGCCCGTGCAAGATGTACCGGCATGAACTCCTGGCCGGTCGTCATCGCTGACCCGCGTGCGCTGGCGATGGTGGCGTGGGTTGTGCCGATGCTGGTGGCCATAACCGTGGCAGTTGGCGTTGCGGTCAGCGCCCAGGAGGCGGCGCTGCGTCGTGCCTCGGCCCACGCTGCTGACGATTTCGATCTGCTGATCGGGGGTCCCGGCAGCCAGACGCAAACTGGTGTTGACGGCGATCTATCTGCAGCCGGCGGCATTGCCTCTGATCGACGGCTCCATCGTCAATGCGCTGGCCAGCGACGCACGTGTAAGGGCCGCTGCGCCGATCGCCTTCGGCGACGTCGTGCGCGGCTATCCGTGGTGGGCACCACAGCCGCATTTGCCGCGCGTTGGGGCCGCATCGAGCCATCCGAGGGCCGGCTGTTTTGCCGGCGAGGGTGAGGCGGTGATCGGGGCCGGCGTGCGCTTGCGTATGGGTGAGACCGTGGTGCCATCCCACGCACTGGTGGGCCATGGCGCTCCTTTCGGCGTCGAGGGCAAGGACGAGGCAATGCATCGCCACGCGGGCGTGCGATATGCCGTCGTCGGCCGACTGCCGCGCCTTGGCAGCGCTTGGGATAACGCGATCCTCGTGCCGATTGAGAGTGTTTGGGAAACGCATGGGCTCGGCAACGGGCACGCCAGGAGGGTGCAACGCTAGGGTCCACTCATTCGATGCGCCGCAGGTTCCGGAGTGCCGGCCGTGGTGGTGAAGACCGCAGCGGTCGCAGGCGCATCACGCTTTGCGCGCCCAGTATCGCCAGGGCGGAACCATGGCGCTCTTTCCGGCCGAAGTATTGGTTTCGCTGTACCGCACTCTCGGTGATGTGCGCGATGTGCTGGTGGGTTGGCGTCGTGGCTCAACGATTCTGCTCATCCTGGCTGCGGTAACGATCCTCCTGCTCGCGCTGGCTGGGCTAAGACGGCGGCGATATGCCATCCTCCGCGCACTCGGGGCTTCACGCAGTTACATCCTGCTTACGGTGTGGCTCGGGGCCTCGCTGGTGCTGACGGCGGGGTGTGTGGCCGATCTCGCCCCTCGGCGGCGTCGCCGCGTGGCTAATCGGGCATTTTGTGCAGCAGAGGACGGGGTTGGCGCTTGCCGTTGCGATCGGCCTGCCGGAAGTCATCAGCATTGTCGGCCTGATCGTGGTGGTCAGCTTGTTGGCGCTGCTGCCCGCGAGCGTAAGCTTCCGCGCGCCGGTCGGTGATGCGTTGCGCTGACCGGGGCGGACCTTATCCCCTGGACGTCAACGCCGCCTTCTGTCGAATCGAGGCCAGAAGTGATTGATTTTGCTAGGACTGGTGCGGTCGAGAGGACTCGAACCTCCACGCCCTTGCGGCGCTACCACCTCAAGGTAGTGCGTCTACCAATTCCGCCACGACCGCACGTCACGGGCGGCCTCTGTTAGGCAAACTCGGCGTCAGGGAACAAGTCGCGCGGTTCAAGCAGGGCAAGAGGCCTCATTTCCCGCGGAACGAGGGTCCACGGCGGCGCCGGCCGCCGTCAGTGCATCGGCGAGGTCGCACTATATAATGGGAGCGAGGGCATACTGCGAGAGACCGGCACGGTCCTGCAGGCCGACACGCTGCAGCGTGGCTGGCCGACAGCCTGACATCCCTGACCGGTACGCACGCGCGCTTCCCGCAGTCGAGTGGGTGGTGGCGCACGGGCTCGGTGGCCTACGAGGCGGCCTGCGCGTTCATGGTCGATCGCGGCGATGCGATTGCGGCCGGTAGCGCGTCGGAGATGGTGTGGCTGCTGGAGCATCCGCCGTTTCTACACCGCCGGCACCAGTGCGCGGGCCAGCGATCTGCCTGCAGCCTGGTCGGCTTCCGGTCCACCCGACGGGCCGCGGCGGCAATCACCTATCACGGTCCCGGACAGCGCGTGGTCTACGTCATGCTCGACGTGAAGCGGCGCTCGGCGACGTGCGCGCCTACGTGCATGCGCTGGAGACGTGGGTGATCGAGGCGCTCGGCGAGCTGGGTGTGCGAGGCAGCGCACGATCGACGGACGTGTCGGCGTATGGGTGCGCGCGGCAGGGATCTGGCGAGGCCAGGCCACGACAAGATCGCTGCGATCGGGTGCGGCTGCGCCGCTGGGTGAGCTCGCACGGCTTCAGCCTCAACGTCGATCCCGATCTCGCAGCACTTCGCGGGCATCGTGCCGTGCGGTAATCCGCGACGACGGGGTGACGAGCCTCGCCGCGCTCGGAACCGCAGAGCATGCAGGCTGTGGACGACGCCCTGCGCACGGTGTTCGAGCGTCGGTTTGCGCCGACTGCGAGGGCGGTGCCTGCGTCAGGCGCCATCCCGGTCGCTATCTGCAGGTCCCGCAGATGATCAGGTCGGCGCATTGACCGACTGGCAAGCAGAATCAGAGCTGACGAACCCGTGCGCGGCTGCCGCATTGCGCGTGCCGTTGCGGCCGGCCGGAGGCGCTGAACCGAGTATGGGACGGCGGCAGCCAAACCAACGAGCAGCGCCACACCGCCCGGCGATCGGGCAGCGGGCGCGAAAGATAGAAAGGATCCGTTACTGCTCGCCTGGCCGGCTTGTTGCCGTCTGCCGGGAGCTGCGCGGCAGCAGTATCCGGATCCGTCATAGAAGAGGCTACCGTCCTCTATGGAGACGACGTCGTTGGCTTCGAGCTGATACTCGTCGTCCTCGTCGTCGTTCGAGACGAATGGTGCACCCTTTTGCGCAGATGCCGTTGAGCACTTGCGAGGGCTTCGAGGACGTGATCCGTCTTGGCATCGCCCTCGATGACCGTCACCTTGTGATCGTGTTCATCGCGATTGGTGATCGACACCGCGTGGGCCGCGGTGCTGCTCGACAGGAGCACGATCACGCCAACCGCACGCACCAGACTGCATCGATCCAGACCAAACGCAAAGGATGCACCTCTCTGCGGCTGCTACTTCTTCTTCTTCTTCGCCGGCTTCTTCTTCGCGGCTGCTTCTTCGCGGTCTTCTTCGCCTTCATCGTTCTTGTCCTTCCAGTGAAGTCACCCAGATCGTGTCCGGGCACTGTCAATGTGAAAATTTTCGGGCGCAGATGCACAAACGGATTTTTCCGCTGACGCCTATCGAAGATTTCGATAGATAGATTTCTAGCATCGATCGACAACAGTGAAGATGAGCGCATGGACATCGCACTCGCGCGTACGTTCCTGATGGTCGCCGAGACCGGCAGCTTCATCGACGCTGCGCGCAAGATGAACATCACGCAGTCGACGGTGAGCGCGCGCATCAAGGTGCTGGAAGAGCTGTTCGGCCGGCCGCTGTTCGAGCGCTCGAAGAGCGGCGCGTCGCTGACGGGTGCCGGCGAGCAGTTCCAGAAGCACGCGCTGGCGCTGGTGCGCGTGTGGCAGCACGCCCAGCTCGAGGTCGGCCTGTCGGGCCCCTATCGCGACCATCTGGCGGTCGGCGCGCATGCCACGCTGTGGGACGGCTTCCTGCTGAAGTGGATCTCCTGGCTGCGCGACAACATCCCCGACATCGCCATCTCGGCCAGCGCCAGCCTGTCGGCCGTGATGATCCAGCGCCTGCTGGAGGGCACGCTCGATCTCGCCATCATGTATCGGCCCGGGCCAGCCGCCGGGGCTCACCATCGAGCACCTGTTCGACGAGGAGTTCGTGCTGGTCACCAGCGTGCCGGCGCGCAGCCGGCGCCATCCAGCAGACTACGTGTTCGTCGACTGGGGCCCGGACTTCCAGGCCGAGCACGCCGCGGCCTATCCCGAGCTGACCAACACCGGCGTCAATCTGGATCTTGGGCTCGCTGGGGCTCGACTTCCTGCTGGCCAACGAGGCGTCCGGCTACTTCCCGCAGCGGCTCGTCAAGCATCACGTCAACCGGCGCCGCCTGCGCGTCCCGGCGCGGGCGCGCGCTTTCAGCTATCCCGTCTACATGGTCTATCCCGGAAGCGCGCGACGAGGAGGCCTACGAGCCGATCCTGGATGGTCTGCGCCATGCCGCGGAACCAGGTTGGCGTGACGGGCGGCAGCGGGGGAGACTCGCCACCCGTCATCCTGGTCGCGAGCTCGCATCGCGCGATCAGGGATCTCGGCTTTCGCCTGGCCGCCCAGAGTCCAGCAGACAGCCTTCGCCGGCGGCTCATTGATAGCCGCGTTGCGGCTTTCAGGATGACGTGGTGGGAATGCGCAGCGCGGTGCCGTGAGAAACACTGGTGTGCGGCAGGGGCCTTCCACAGCAATATGGCCTTGGCCTCTTCGGCGGAAGGGCGCTCGATGGAGAAGACGGTCTCGGCGTGGACGACGGCGTAGTCCATGTACGCCGAGGCGGGCGATGGGGCGCATGGCGCCGGTGTCGACCTATGCCGTCCTTGACAGAAGCGGTCGTCGATGTAGATGCCGACCACCCGGCCGATGACCACCGAATAGTTGGACTTGTCGTCCGGGCCGACGCCCGGCAGGTCGATGGTCTGCCAGTGCTTGCACTCGAAGGCGGCCGGGCTTTCTTTGACGCGGGGCGGCTTGACGAGGCGGCTCGGGGCGGCGGTGAGATCGCCGATGGGGAACTCGTCGACGCCGCGCGCACCGGCGCCGACGTCATGTTCATGCTGAAACGCAGGTCCCAGGTGGCGAGTGAGCAGACGAACTCGCCGGTCGTCGGCGATGCTGGAGCGAAGCGTCTCCTGGGGCCCGCCGAGCTGAACATCACGTAATGCGGGCGCTCGCCGATCAGGCGTTGAAGAAGCTGTAGGGGCGAGATTGCACACCCCGTTCTTGTCGACGGTGGAGATCCAGCCGATCGGGCGAGGGACGGCGAGCGCCTTGAAGGGGTCGTGGCGCAGGCCGTGCTTGTTCTCGCGCGTCTCGTAAAACACGGGGCATCTCCTGTTGGTCCCGCTCTTGCCCTCTGGATTAGATGCTAGCGCGGCCGATCGCAATGTCGCAGAAGTGCCGGAAGCCGACATTGCAGGCCGACAAGGTCCGGCGACCGGCGGGAAGACCACCCTTGCGATGGATCTTCCCGCAAGAGGGCTCCAATTTTGGCGTTAGGACGCTGAGACCGCGCTCGCGGCCTTGCGGATGACATCGAGCACCACATCTGGCTTCGACAACATGGGGACGTGGGACGCCGTGACTTCGGTCGTGGCGGCTTTCATGCGTTTCGAGACAAAGCGTTGCAGATCCGGGTGAACCGTCTGGTCCTGGTTGGCGAGGACATACCAGCTCGGCTTGGACTTCCACGCCGTGCCCTCGACCTTTTGGTTGAAGAGGTCTGCCACCGGCGCGCCCTGCGTCGCATACACCAGCTTCTGCTCCGCCTCGGGCAGGTCTCCCGCGAAGTGCTTGACGCCGCTCTGTTTGAGCCAGACGCGGCCGTCCGTCACCTCGATGTGGCCGAACACGGGAGTCGTTGGAAACTTGCCAAGCAGGCTCTGAGAGGTCTCGTCGGCATCCGGTGCGAGGGCCGCGATATAGACGAGCCCGGCCACCCGCGCATCGGTCCCGGCGTGCGTGATCAGTGTGCCGCCATAAGAGTGGCCGACGAGGATCGCCGGGCTGCGGACGCGAGTCAAGACACGCCTTCACGGCGGCGACGTCCGTCGCGAGTGAATCGAGGCCGTGCTGACTCGCCATCACTTCGTAGCCCTCGGCTAGAAGCGTTGGGATCAGCTTGCTGAAGCATGATCCATCAGCCCAGAGGCCATGCGCGAAAACGATGCTTGGTTTGGTCACGGGTAGTCTCCCGTTGCTGGACGAAAATGAGTGGCTTCGATCGCGATGCGTCGCGTTTTTCAAGTTGCCATGCGCGTGAGAGTCTGAAGTTTCTCGCAGGCGAGCTTCACGACCTATCGCGACATCAGCCACTGCGGCCGACAGAGGGCGGCACCGACAAGTCAGGTGAAAGTGAAAGATGACAGGTTCGAGACCAAACCGGGAAGTAGCACGGGGGTGCCACACCTTCGGCTTTGGCCCGAAGGTCGCCGTGGGCGTGGGGCTATTGAGTTTACGGCTTGAGTTCGCTCAGCCGGTCCAGCGGGTGACGATGCTGGCGAGCCGGGGGCGGTCGCGGTCGGGCTAAGCTGCTCGGAGTGGCGATGCCGATGTAGATGAAGCCGGCGATGCGCTCGTTGGCGGCCAGCTTCAGCCGTCGCGCACGGCGGCGCTATAGGAATACCACTCGGTGATCCAGCTGGTGCCAAAGCCCAGTGCGCTGGCCGCGAGGCAAAGATTGAAGCAGGCGGCGCCGCAGGACAGGATCTGCTCCCATTCGGAGCCGCCGGATTGGGGTGTCGCTGCGGGAGATGACGGCGACCACGGTGGGCGCGCGAAAATCGCGTGCGCTCCATCTCGAGCCGTGCGGCGGACGGCGTCTGCTTCTCTCGGCGAGGCAGGCCCTCAGCAGGATCCGGCCGAAAGGCGGCGCGGGCGTCGCCCTCGAAGACGATGAAGCGCCAGGGCTCCAGTTTTTTGTGGTCGGGCACGCGGCCGGCGGCGGTGAGAATGGTCGCAAGCTCGCTCAGGTGCGTCGGACCGGGCTCGGCCAACATCGTCAGTTTCGACCGAGCGCGCGCTCAGAAGAAGTTCGACAGCTGGTCCCGGCTCAGCTACGGTGCTCGGGGTCGACGGTGCCGAAAACACTCGCTAAACCAACTTTGTGGCGAGTACAATGCGGTAACTCGTATCCCGATTGCGAAGCCTCAGAGCGCCGCCACTTCACAGGATGGTTCCAAACCACGAGGACGACTGGAGGCCATGCGTGTGAACTGCAGGCGCGGATCGGCCCTGACGGTGCTGCTGGCGATGCTGATGACAGCGCTCGAGCGGCCGTGAAAGCATGGCCGCCGATCCGTCGTCCGTGATGATCGCTCGATGGTCGGGCCCGATGGGGCACCATCGACGGCTCACGCGGCTGAACAAGCTCACGCTGGTGCGCGACGAACACGCGCCGCGCGCTTGGCAGGCCGGGGCCGGAGACGCGCCGTAGGGCCGACTGGCTTCGGGCACCGGCGAAGCGGCGATTGCGGTGACGTGGAGGTGATGCTGCCGGGCCGAGTAGCGCTGGACGCCGAGCGCATCATGGCGCCGCTCGGTCCCTACAACCCGAAAGGGCGCGGTCCGTCCGGTGGCGCTGGCCGCGCGCGAGGCGGCCAAGTCGCTGCTGGCCGGGCTGCCCGGCCGGCGCAGCGTGGTGCTGATCCATGACGATGCCGACAACCGCCAGGCGGATGCCCGCGCCGCGGCGGCAGAGGCCAGCAGGCGCAGGCGTCACCGTGCACGTGGTGCATGAGCCTGAAGCCGCCCGACCTCGCCAAGATGGCTTGCGTGCCGCAGATCACCGGCGGGCGCTTGCTGAATGCGGCCACCGCCGATCGTGGTCGGGCCGATGCTGGAGGAGGCGATGCGCCTTGCCGGCGGCGATGCGGTCATTGCCGAGCCGCGCCAGGCGACCATGCAGACGCCTCACGGCAATGACGGTACGTCGGCGCAGCGTCCGACGGCTCCGCATTGTCCGTGGAGGGCCCGCCCGGCCTGCGTGCGCGAGCCGGCCGGCGCCCGGCGACCGAGCTGGTCGCCTGGGCGGTGCGGTGGACCGTGCAAGGACGGCTGCATCCGGGCGCATCCTCTCACGATATGCACACCGTCAACCCGATGCTGCCGTTGCCAGCCGGCCGCTACGTGGTCGAGGCGCGACGGGCTTCGGCGATGGCATCCCCTGACGGTCGATGTCGGCGACACGGCACCGACACTGCCGCCGCCGTACCGCTCAATGCCGGCGCGCTGCTCGTCGCTGGGCGCCGTAGCGCAGAGGACGCGGGGACGCCGCTGGCCGATGCCGTGACTCGGCATCAGCGATGCGGGCCAGAGTGCGGACGGCAAGCCGGCGCCGGTGCGCTGGTCGCCGTCTTCAAGGGCGGCGAGGGTCGGGCCAGCGCTGACCTGCGGCCGCTGCCGTGGTGCGCGTCGGGCAGTGGTCTGGTGGCGCGCACCGAGCGTGCCGTGGCAGGTACCGGGCCGGCAGCCGGTAGGTCGCATCGGACACTCGCTCAATGGCGCACGCGTGGTGCTGACGGCGCTGGGGCGCGACGGGGCGGGCGCGCCTCGAGCTGCCGGTGTTCAGCATCTCCGAGGATGATCCCGATGCACCGAAAGGGCGGCGCGAGGTGGCTCCGCTCAGCGGCCCGCCAGGCCGAGTTCAGTCTGCCGCCCGGCACGTATTATGTGATCGCCCGGCTGGGCGGCGTCGAGACCCGGGAACTGCTGGCGCTTACGCCCGGCGACACGGTGCGGCGCACGCTGACCCTGGCGGCTGGCCGCCTCGCGCTGTCGACGCGGCTGAGCGGCGGTGTGGCACCGGCGGCGGGGATGTCGTCTCCTATCGCGTCGAGCGCCTGGACGGACCGGAGCGGGATGTCGTCACCACCAGCCGGCCGAGTCCGGTCCTGCAACTGCCGAACGGCCGCGCATCGCGTCGAGGGCCGCTACGGCCTTATGAATGCGCGCAGCGTGCGCGACGTCGAGGTACGTGCGCCGGGCATGGTCAGCAGCTCGTATGGAGCATCAGGCCGCAGTGCTGAAGCTGCGCTGACCGGCGGCGCCACTCCGTTCAGCGATGTGTTCTGGGACGTGCGCGACGAGACCGGGCGCTATGTGTGGACAACCGGCCAGTCCGAGCCGCGTCGGTGATCTTGCAGGCCGGGCGCTATGTGGTTAGAGCGGAAACGCGCGACAAGCGCTGCGATCGTCAGGTGCGGACTTGCGCGGGGCGAGACCCGCGCCTCGATCTGACGGCCGACTGAGCGGTGGGCTCTGACGCCGGCCGGCCGACGGGCGAGGCTGCCATGATTCTCGCCGGGACCTGCTTGACGAGCTTCCGCAGCAGGCTTGGGTGCTTGATGTTAGGAATGGCGTCCCAGCATGACGGGCAGCCGGATACATTTGTTGACGATGGCGGCGTGCTGCGCCGCCGGCCTTGTCATGCCGCCGGCGGCGGCCCAGCAGCAGCCCGGCGGGTGGCAGGCGGAGACGCGCGCCCCTGGCGCGTTCCTGCCAGGCCTGGCAAGGCGGGCAGCAAGGGGGACAGCAAGGCGGGCAACAAGGCGGGCAACAAGGCGCCCAGCAGACTACGCAGGGGACCGGCTCGCCAGCGCAGACGCAGCAGGACCTGCCGCCCAACACCACCGTCGTGCCGCGCGCACGCGCAATCGAGCCCAAGAGCGGGAGGCGTTCGGCCAGGTGTCGCTGCCCGCCCTGCTCACCGATGACGGCCGTGCATCGAGCAGGGGCTGGTCTGGCGCGTCTGCGGTCGCGACATCGCCGGACCCGACGGCAAGGCGCGCTGGTCTCTGACGCATCGCGAGGCCAATCCTGGACCGTGCGGCTGGATGCAGGCGACTCATTTCATCAACGTTGCCCTCGGTCGCGCCAATCTGACGCGCAAGATCACGGTGGCGGGCGAGCGCACCGCGCAGGAGCGCTTCGTGTCATCGACGCCGGCGGCCTGCGGCTGGCTGCTGCGCTCGCGCACCGCGGCGAGGCGGTCAACGAGAAGGCGGTCGGGCTACGACATCTTTCCCTCCGACGATCGCGACCAGTACGGGCAGCGCGTGCGGGTGATGGGCGGGTCAGCGGCCCGGTACCGCGAAGTGCGCCTGAACGCCGGCATCTACAGCATCGTCGTGCACCTACGGGGACGCCAACGCGGTGGCCCGCACGGACGTGACGGTGCGGATAAGGCGTGCAGTCTCGACCGTGAGGCCAAGCCCAACCATGCCGCGGCGTGAGCGTCACGCTGAAGCTCGTCACACGCAGCGGCGGCGATGCCATCGCCGACGCGCAGTGGATTACGCTGGCCGCGAAAGCGGGCGAGGCCGTCAAGGAGAGCGTTGAGTGCATCTGCCGACGCATATCCTGGCGCCGGGCACTTACGCCGCGAGGCGCCGGGCATTGCCGGCCAAGTGTAGCCTGAAGCGCGAGTTCACCGTCAAGTCTGGGCGACTTTCGGGGCCAGGTCGGAAGTGGTGATCCAGTGACGCCGCTAGGGGCCTGGGGCTTGGCTGGCGATGGACCGGGAACCGGCGCAGCGATGCGACAGCACGACTGGCGAACGCCACCGTGGCTATCAGCAGACAAGGCCCCGTGCGGCTGGGATCGGGCGGTCCATATAGCCGATCAGCACGTGCAGGACGCGCGCCGCGCCAGCTCTCCTCCGACAGCAGCCAACGACGAATCCCAGAGCGCCGCCTGAGGACGCCTGCGCGAGCAACGCCGCAAGCATTGGCCAGCTGATGTATCGCCCCGCGCGGCGAGGCTGGCGGCGAGCAGGGTGACGAGCGCGCCGGTGACGCTGGAAAACGCGCTTGAGGGGATGAAGCGGCGCAGGCCGGGTTGGGCAAATGATTTCGGCCGCAGACGACAGACGCAAGCGCCAAGCCGCCAAGGCCCGCCATAGGGCCAGCGCGGCGGCGCTTTGGTCGCCCTGTGCATGGCGATGCCGGCGAGGAACGACGACGACCTGCCGTCCTGCGCGCATGACTGGCGAGAGCTACGACCAGGCCCAGCGCCGCCACCGAGCTGCGTGCCGCTCGCGACCTGGCCCGAGCTGGGCGCAGGCGGGCGCGCCGCGAGCTCACGGGCAGCCGTACCCGACATCCACACCACGTGCCAGGCCAGCATGACCACGGCCAGGAACAGCAACGCCGGGCCGCGAAACAGCTCCTGCCCGCGTCCGTCGAAGGCCTCGGTGATGCGGGCAGCGAAGACGGCGTGACGATCGCCGATCCGAGGCACGCCGTGGTAGCCACGCCCGGGGCGTCACGGATCTGGCCGCGGCTCCGGCACCCAAGCGGGAGCGCCGTCGCCAGCGCTTTCGCCAACGACTTCAGCCCGGCTTCCAGCACCTGGCGGAAGACGACGGACGAGTGCCGCCAGCTATCGGCCTACTACCTACTGCATCAGCAAAAACGCCCTGGGCGGTCTTCTCGTTGTACTCGCCGAAGAAACCGTGGTGGAGCCCTTTGGTCTGCGCCTTGAGCCGGATCACAGCCGTAAAATGCCGCCGCCACTGATGACCTCTCCTCGACCTGGAGCGCCGCTGAGCTTTCGAATTCCTCGTGGCGGTGCTGTCGAGGATTCCTGACGGTGAGCTTGATGCGGGTTTGCCGGCCGGCACTTTCTACCTCGGCAGGATCGAATCCTGTGATCCTTGATCGAGATGGTGATTTCGACCCTCGTCGGCGGCCGAGCACGATGACGCCGTGCATGGCCGGCACGGCGGTGAGAGCCACCACGCCAAGCAGAAGCCGACGCAAAATGCCTTGATGTAGGTTGTCATGCGTTTCCTCGTTCTATGCAGCGGACTTGCAGTGTTGATGACCTGGCATTGGCCGAAGGCGGCGGGCCGCTCGCACCGACGACGGGGTTGTCGGAGCGCGCGCTTAACTGGACTATTTATATCAAGATTTGGCCAACGCCAAGCTTGAGGCGATGGGCTGGGGGGTGCCGACCTGCGATCGAGCGCGCAAGCCACGGGCGAGGCGCGGACTTTCTCTTAGCTCGCACTGACCGATGCGCTGATACCAGCCCGCTGTTGATCCAGTCCCACACACCATAGGCAAGCGGGATGGGCAGTGGGGCCGACTCCCAGCATCTCCGCGATCCGACCTTCGTCAGCCAGCGCTTGCGAGCGATGACATGACACCTCGGCTCCGCGCCCGAAGGTCACAAGAGAGCGTGCGCCGGCCGCGAACCGGCCACCAGGAGGTGCCAATGCCCGGAAGTGCGGGCGTGCGGGAACGACCGAGGGCATCGTGCGCGTCGTCCATATATCGCCCATGTCTTGGCTTCGTTCAACCGCGGGCGCCCGGCGCCCGGCCGTGCATCCGGCCAGGAGACCAGGATTGCGCATCAGCGGGGCCGAGGGCGGCGACGGGCGCGATCGTGCCGCAGCGTGGCGGTCGGCGCAGGAGGGTCGAGGGTGCGGCACCAGTTTGTAGCCAGCATCCAACCCAACCTGTCGCCTCGGTGCCGGCCGAGCTGCTCGCTATGGCAAACTGCAGTGGCCAACCGGCTGGAGATGGCCGTCTTTCCGCTCAGCGGCGTGGTGCTGGGCGTGCCTCAGAGTCCGTCGACTCGCCGGGCTGCCGGGCGCCCGACCTCGATGCCGCGGCGTGCGAGCTGAAGGGGCTCGCAGATGCGACGCCACGCCGCAATCGCTGGCCGAGGCGCAGGGCATCCACATTCTCACCTGCGTGGTGGGCCGCCGGGCGGCTTCTTCAACGAAGCAATGCAGATATTCGGTCCCGCAATCGGCGCCCGGTCTCAGGATGCAGGCGCGCCGGGCTAACCCATTGCTTCGAGCGCACGCTCAAGGCGGCGGGCGCGGTCGCGGTAGTGAATTTGCCGATGAGCGAGGCGGCGGCCGCGGCCATGCGTGATCGTGACAAGCCTGATGCGGTCGTCACCACTTACGAGACGTTCGGCGCCGCTGGGGCTCGGCTTGCACGCCGCGTTTGCGACCATCGCAGCAGCTCCCTGTTCATGGATTTCTCTGCCCGCTGGCGATGTCGCTTGAAGGGGGGGCCTCGAAGTAGCTAACTCCGGAGCAGAAGAAGGTGGCGTTCACCGAGGCAGCCGACATATCGGATGCCTACTTCGATGCCGTGAGCGCGACCTCACTCGGCGTACATGGAGAGTGGCGCCGCGGCAGCAGCGGATGGCGATCTGGCGCATGAGCCAGTGACGACCACCTCGGCCCGGCTGCAGCTGGCTCAGCAGACCGCTCTGGCGCAATATGCGACCATCAATCCGGCGCGCCAAGGAGCCGCTGCTTCGCCAAACTGTCCGCACGGTGCTCGCTCCGGACGCTCCGACAAAGGACACGCGCTGATCGACAGCATCTTCGGCGAGGACCAGAAGCGATCAGGTCGCTTGTTCTGTCTCAAATCGGCGCTGCGGCGAGAACTCCGCCCGCCGGGACTACTTGTCCGGGACTGACGATCTGGCGATCTTTCGTGTCCATCACGAAGACGGCAAGCAGCTTGGCCGGTTCAGTTGCGCTGGCGTTCTGGCTGACCTTCTGATGATGATCGCCGGGCTGCTCCGCCCAGCTCTCACCGACCCGGTATGTGCGCTCGGGCCCATCATTCGACCTTGCTGCGTATGGCTCCCTCGAGTACGCGCGCATAGATGAACGCCGAAATCGGGTGACGATGCGCAGGCGAGCCGGCGCCGGGTGCGTATTCGACCAGAACCGCACGCATGCTCTTGCCCGGGACGTTCGGCAACTCGTGCTCGAAGACCACCGACACCTTGGCTCCTGGTCATTGCTGTCCAGCGCCGCAACGGTCGGGGCGAACCAAGTCGGAGCGCGGCGGACAGGAATAGAACGACGCGGCCAGCGTTTAGGCTGGTGGCCCAGGCGGATGGCAGAGCTCCGCCCCACGCGTGCGTCGCTTCTCGACGCGCAACGATCGCAACTTTGCCCTTCGACTATGGCCGTCTGTCCCTTTGTGGATGCGCAGTCCGAGCATTGTTGCCGGAGAGATTGCCGTCTCAAATCGGGAGAAACCCCGTGAAGCGCTGCGCGCAGAAGTACGGATCGCCACCTATGGCGATGGCTGCTTGTGGAACCGCAGCCGGTTTAAGCGTCACTGCAGCATTTAGCCCGACACTGGTCAGATGAACGTCACGCCGGCCGATTGTGCGCGAAGCCGCGGGTCGTGCGAGCGCACGGTCACCGGCCGGCCTTCCAGGATCTCTGGCGCAGCGAGCGAGCGTGTCCTGCTCCAGGCGCTGCATGGCTTCGACCGTGAAGGTGAGATGCGGCAACACAGGATGACGTTGTCGCGCCCGAACAGCGGCTCATGGGGTGGCCCGATTTGCGCCACGCGGCTCGACCCAGGTAGACATCGAGCCGCGGCGCCGGCGATGCGCCCTTCGACGATGCGCCTCGACCAGCGCGGCCTCGTCGATCAGGCACCGCGCGAGACGTTGATGACGATGGCCGAGGGCTTTGAGGCAGGCCAGCTCGGCGCGGCCGATCAGGTGCGCGGGTCTGGTCGTTCAGCAACGCAATGCGATCGCGAGACGAAGTCGGAGGCGGCCAGCAGCTCGGGTAGATGGTCGACCTTCTCACGCCTGCCGACGCCGCATGGTAGCGGCGTCGACGCATGGTCGAAGGCAAGCACGCCGGGCGCGGAAGTGCCCCGGCTCGCGCCATGCGACGCCATGCTGCGGCCGATGCGGCCGAGCCCCGACATGGCCGAGCGGTCTTGCCGGCAATGTCGTTGGCCAGCCAGCGCCGCTCGGGCCAGATCCAGCCTGCGCGCGACTGCGCCGGCAATCGCAGGCAACGTCGCTTGGCCAGCGCGATCATCAGCGCGAAGGCGCCCTCGGCAACCGTCTCCTCGGCGTACTCCGGCACGTTGACCACCGGGATGCCCGCGCCGCATGGCCGCCGCGATATCGATGGCATCGATGCCGACGCCGTACTCGACGATGCCCTTGAGCCGGCGGGCGGCGCCGATCACCTGGGCCGTGATCGGCGTGTAGCACATGAGCAGCAGGTTCGGCGTCTCGCCACCTCGCGTGCCAGCTCGGCCTCGTGACGCCGTCGCGGTAGGTCAGCAGATTCGACGCCGCGCCTCCCGCAGGCCGGCGTCGACGGCCGGGCACTTCGAGCTCCCCGATCGGTGCGGACCGCCTTCATGTGCTCTCCTCAATCGTCACTTCGGTGCTGGCCGAAGCGTCGCCAGCGGGGACCGTGCAACATGCTCGCACACGACGACAGCGAGGGCACGGCGATGACCATCAACCGTATTTATTCGCTATCAGATCGACCCGTTCAAGCGCGATGCGTTCGAGGCCTATGCGCGGCAGTGGCTGATCATCATCCCGAAGTGCGGCGGCCAGCTGCTCGGCTACTGGATGCCGCACGAGGGCACCAACAACATCGCCTTCAGGCTGATCCTCGTTCGAGAGCCTGGCTGCCTACGAGGCGTACCGGGCGCGCATCAAGGCCGACAAGCGAGGGGCCGCCAACTTCATGACGGCCGAAGGCGGGCCGCTTCATTTTGGCCGAGGAGCGCACATTCCCTGACGTGCGGTCGAGCCGGCTGTAGGGGCGGGCACCCGTCGTGCTGGCCTGAGCGAAGGCGCAGAGCCGGCCCCGGGATCGTCTCTGTGCGACATCCGGGATGACGGGTGAGCGCGGCGAGCCTGCGCGTGCTCGGCAGCGCCAGCGGCTGCGGACGTATATGTTTCCTTTATTTCTTAGCGCTTGGGCCTTCGCTCGAATCTACATGGATAGGTGGGTACGTTCCTGGCATCGAGATCTCTTCAAGGGAGTGGTGTCATGGCAATGCACCTCGTGGCCGGAGTGGACTTCCCAAGCCAGTTGCCGACGGGCGACGGCGCCCTTCTTCCCTGCTCGGTTGTAACGCGGCGGGCTACTGGGCGATCCGCGAGACGAGCGGGGCGGCGGGCCGGTCTGTTCCGCACGCGTGAAGCTGCGCTCAAGCATGCGCGCGATGAAGCCCGAACGGCAGCTTCACGATCCTGCATCAGCCAGATGGCCTGGAACTGGAGCCGGCGCAGGTGCGCCAGGCGGCTGCAGCCATGCGCCTGGATATCTACGGACAGTTCGTGGTCAACGTCGTCAGCCCGAGCGGCGGCTGGTCGAAGGGCCGACCGATCGCGTTCATCGAGGAGCGCGAGGCGCCGCGGCAGGCCGACACCTGCTGATCCCGAATGACCTGAGCGAGCGTGACCTCCAGCGGTATGTGGCCGACAAATTCTCGACGTTCGCGAGACCGGGCAGGCGGTCCGGCGCCTCGATGCGCACTCATCGGCCCAGGCTCGCACGCGCGCGGTGGAGCGAGTGCCATGAGGCCGCCCATCGCCAGGCAGCATGTCGATCTTCCGCGCGCGGTCCGGTGTCGTGGCCGGGACCGGTCGGCTGGTGGCACCATCCCGTTAATCCTGGCTGATCGTGGCTGCTGGTCGCCTGGCGCTGGCGTGGTTCAGCCACTGACGGCTGCGTGCGCTCAGGGGCGCGTGCCTCCTCGAAGGGGATTGCCGCCGCGAGTCAGCGGAACGAGGGCGCGTAGTGCAGGCCGCCGTTGGCGGCAGGTTGTTCAGTCGCCGTTCGAGCTTCAGAGGCGACTTCTGGCCGAGGTGGCGGTCGAACAGCTCGCCGTAGTTGCCGACCTGCTTGATGACGCGCTGCGTCCAGTCGGGGCTCGAGCCGCAGCCGCTTGCCGAAATCGAAATCGATGCCGAGGAAGCGGCGCACCTCGCTGCTGCCCGAGCCCTTCATGGCCTCGACGTTGCCGCTGTTGACGCCCAGCTCTTCGGCGGCGATCAGGGCGTAGATGGTCCAACGCACCACGCTGAACCAGTCGGCGTCACCCTGGCGCACGACCGGACCAACCGGCTGCTTGGATGGCCAGCTCCGGCAGGATGATGTGCTCGGCGGCGTCGGCGAGCTTCTGGCGGGCCATGCGCGAGCATCGTGACATCGGCCGAGAGCACCTGGCAGCTCTTGTTGGCGTAGGCCATAACGGCGTCGGTGCCACTTCGTCGAACTCTGCGAGGTCGTAATGGCATCTTCAGGCGCGTTGAAGAAGTCGGCCACGCCCAGCGCGTCGGCCTCATCTGGTTACGCAGATGCGCGCGCCGGACAGCTCGAGCGCGCTGGTGACGCTCTGCGGACTTGCGCACCATGAAAGCCCTGGCCGTCGTAGACCAGCACGCCCGGGAAGCGGATGCCGAGCGCGGTGTCGAGGCTGGAGGTGATGGCGACGTTGCGCGACAGCACATCGATCGTCGCCCGCCTGCAGCGCCGCGAAGCGGCTCGCCTGGCGGCAGCGGACGGAACTGCACCGCGTCCTTGCTGCCGAGCACGGCCGCCGCCAGAGCCCGGCAGAAATCGACGCTGATGCCGGACCACGCACCCTGCGCGTCGACCGAGGAATAGCCCTTGGGGCCATCGCCGACCCACACAGCAGATGATCGCGACCGCGGATCGCATCGAGCACGCTAGCGTCCGGCGGACGCGAGGCGAGGCAGGCGGCCAAAGCGGCAGCACGAACGCTCCGCAGAGCAGAGCGCCTGGCCGACAGTCAGCTGTCATTGCATCTCCCCAGCCGTCTTCCGATGCAGAATCGCACACACGGACCCGGCGCCAACGCGCCTGATGCCCCCGCAGCTGGGCTATTTCTCGCGTGACGAGCACAGGTTTGGACATGTGCCGAGGCAAGGGTCAAAGTGTCTTGACCTCGGCGTGCCGATGGTGTTGCGACGCCGGCGACATGTCGCCGGGAACGCATTCGAATGTCTGGTAGCAGTCGCGTCGGCACGGGGAACTGCCGCATTTGGAGATGCTCGCCCCGTCTGACTAGCGCACACGGGATAAGCTCTCCTGAGCGGACGGGAGCGATTATCGAACGCTTTTGGGGTGCCCATGATGCGCATTGCCCTCGATTTTTGTGGCAATCCTCCTCCTGTCGGGACGATGTCGACCGTGTAGGGCGTCCGCAACGCTTTGCATGCGGAGGGGGAGCATGTGCATCACCAGTGGACCTCAGTCGAATGCTGCTGGAGGGCAAGAACCCTTACTTTCTTACCAGGAGTTCATGGAGGGCCGTTTGGCGTGACCTTCCCCTTCCATCCCACACAAGTTCCGAACTACCCGGCTTCCCGCTGATGCTGCCAGCCCTCCATCACCATGGATCTCGAAACGTCGAAACTGCTGTGGGCCGCCCTGAATGTGGCGTTCGCCATTGGAGTTGTTGTCCTACGGCGCGTCTGTTCAAACGTATCTCTCTAACGTGCCTCGCGCTCCTGGGCCTGCTGGATGATGGGAACGCCAGCGCGCAACACGATCGGCAATGGCCAACATGGTCTCTATTCCTCTTCTTCTTCCTGCTTGCTCTGCCAGCCAGAGGACCGCTCCTCGAATGGCGGCAGCGTGCCTGGCTTGTCCTGGCTCCGTTCACGATTACCCGGGCCGCTCACGATTGTCTTCCCTCAGGCCTGCCTGTCGTCGAACACTGCTTACAGCGGCCGGCATCCACATGCTCTTGACGCTCTCAGCTTCTGGACTGGTACTAACCCTTTTTGGCTTCATCGGTCCGTCAAAGTGTCGGAGACCGGTACCAGTTCATTCAAATGTTCGATTTCATCGCACTCTTAATTCACGCGTATCCAACGCGGAAGTCCCCGCTGCTGCTCGGCGCCATGCTGTTTGGCTTGCGATCGTAGTGATCCTGAAGACGCAAAGAGCACGCTTGGCAGCTATCATGGTTGTCGCTCGTGTGCGCCAGGTGTGGACGCATCATTCCGCCTTCGACTATTTCTTTCTGATCGTGCTGCTTCTCTACGCAGTCATGACATGGCGCGAGGGCGCCATCCATGCGGTCGATCGATTGCGGATCGTCCTTTGCTCTATAGCGTGTTCATTATCTGGTTCGGCATGCGCGCGCTGGATGCCGTGCAATTGAGACCGCCGGCCGATCCGTTCGTCGATCTGGCGCAGCGTGTGTTCTGACGGCAGCTGCTGCGATCTACGCCTTGCTCTTCTGGTCTGCTGTCGAGTTGATCACCGGCCGGATGCGCGCGATCGGCCCAGCAGGCGGTGAGTCGACCGAGACTGGCCACCTGACACGGGTGGTGGCCGCGTTTCAAAGGCGGTGCTTTCTCGATGCTGCGTTGCAAGCGCTGGTGGTGCGAGGAGGCTTGCAGAAGGCTGCCGGGGCCGCCTGCGGCGCGCATCACCGGCTGCTCGAGCAGGACGTAGAGCGCCCATGCAGCCATGATGGGCCGGCGTTGCCAGCCCGGCGGCTACAGCGAGCAGCTCCAGCCCCCCGCCGAGCCCTCGGAGCGACGATGCAAGGTTCACAACTCTAGCGCCAATAGGGAAATGCAGCAGGTAGATTGAGCATGAAGTCGCACCGAGCCAAGCCAGCGCGGCGTCTCTCGGCATCCGCACACGGTGGCGATCGCGATTGCAGGCAGCACCGTTGGCAAGCCAGCATCACAACAAGGTCGCGCGTGAAGAGCAAGCCTGTGCCAACGCGGCTGCCAGCATCGACCAATATGCCGGCTTCGACAGCCTGCCGCTGAGCATAGAACGTCACGACACCGACCGCAAATACGGGCAGGTGCGGAGATCGTGACGGTTGTACGGGGCGCGTCGAGAGGGTCTGAAGGCAACGAGCAATTTTCGCCAGCAGCAAGCAGACGCGCCCGGCGGCCAGTGCAAGCGTGGATGCGCCGAGGATCCGCGGCAACAGTACGATCAGGACATAGAATTGCAGCTCGATCGCTAGCGTCCAGTACGCCGCGTTCAGCCAGGGAAGGCCCGCAAAAACCGTTGAGATAGAGAGGGTGAGCAAACCGCTGGCCCAGCTCCAGTTGACGGGGGCGTCGCGCAAGACTGACACAGCGTGTGGGCGAGCGCCAAGGCAATGGCGACCGATGCCAGATAGGGCGCTCCAAAAGCCTGATCAGTCGGCGCGCGAGGAACCCGGTAGTGTCGCGATGGTGTAGCCAGACCTCGCCAGCGAGTACGGATTATGAAGCCCGAGATTACGAAGAACACTTCGACGCCCAGCTGTCCGTAGAAGGCGAATGGACGCAGCAGGCTCGCCTCAGCCGCCGGCGGCCGGAGTGAAATGGAATAGGCACACCGCGCGCCGCCACTGCGCGTAATGCGTCAACCGTTTCGTTGCGGTCCCCCATGCCGCAGAGCCTACCGCAGCACTCCACTGGTGACACCCTCGACCAATCGACGTTTATTGGCTCCACGCGGCGCCTGCCGCCAATCGGCGGAACCTCCTCCCACCACAGGTTGATTGGGCGCACGCGTGCGGGCACTCGTTTATCGTTGTAATCGCGCGCTGCGAGGGTCGTCCTGCAAGTCCGCTGCGATGTGCTGCCTACAGAGCAACAGCCCGCTGGCTTTTGGTCTTCGAGGGCAAGGTGACAGGACGCGCTGTGCCGCAGTGGAAAACCTGGGCATGGCGGTGGGATGACCGGTGCAAAGTCCAAGCCCCTGGACAGCCGGCCGCCCCCTTATTCGCAGGCGTCCAACTGGCTCTGCGGGGCGGAGCCGCAAAGTGGATAGAGCAACCGTGTATTACAGATCACTTAATTTGCCGGCGTGAGAGGGCATTGCGGCGCCATCGTGCGGGGGCGCTTTTTGGGTCTCCCGCGGACTTGTGCAGCAGGACCGTTCCACGAAGGTTCGGCGACTGTGCATGTAGCCGGTGACGCCGGTGCCAAGGTGGCGATGCGTAGGTGGCACCGAGTGATACCCGGCGACAACAGGCCGGGACATCGCCTCGAGGACGCTGCCGTTCTGGTCCGGTCGCACCTGGGCGTGTTCGAGCCCTCCTAACTCGTAGCAGTGCGTGCCAGCTGGCGGGCCGATCCGCGGCCTAGCCAGAACAATGGGGGCGTCAATGGCAAGACATTTCTTAGGAGTGCTCGGGCGTGGTTGCGGCCGGCATATTGCTGGCTCGTGTCCGCCGCGATGAACTACCGGTTCGGCTTCAGCTCTCGGCAAAACCGCCATGGATGGGCAGATCTACGGTCCGGCCTCGGCGGCGCGCAGACTGCTTCAGGCGCTGGTGCCGTTCTTCCTGCTTGCGCGATGCGCAATCGGATGTGGTCGTCAGGCATCGCAGCGCTGCCCTGGTGTGGGCGGTGGTCACCGGCTACTCGATGACCTCGGCGCTAGGCCACGCCGCGCTCAACCGGCTCGATACCACCACCGGCCAGCGCGCGGTCGTAGCGCGAACACCTACAAGGACCTGCGCGCCGAAGCTCCAAACGGGCCCAGGACCAGCTGGCCTGGATCCCAGCAGCACCGGCCCGTGCAGACCGTGCAGGCCGAGATCAGCGTCCGTGAAGGACCAGCGTCTGTGGATCGCGACCAACGGAGCTGCACCGAAGTGACCGGCAAGGCCACGCGCGAGTTCTGCCAGCAGTTCCATCAGGCTGAGCGCAGAGCTTGGCCTCCGCGCAACCAGGCCGAGAAGCTGGAGACGCGCATCGCCGAGCATCGGCATGGCAAGCTGTCACAGCGCCTCAGGCGGCATGGCGATGGCGGAGGCCGACCCGCAGGCGAGCGTGCTTGCCAAGCTGACCGGGCTCGACATCTCGCAGACCGTGCGGACTGCGCTCACCATCTTCGTGGCGCTGCTGATCGAGATCGGCTCCGGCGTTCGGCATGTACGTCGCCTTCAGCCTACCTGGCGCCTGGGTGACCAGCTGAAGAAGCCCTCCGAGGAGGTCGAAACCGGCATCTGGCAGCGGTCGGAGAGCATTCGGCCGACCGTGCGGCAGCCGCCAGCGAGGCCCCCATCACGGCGCAGATCGAAGCGCCGAAGGTCTGGGCCAACGACAACAAGAGCAACGACAACAAGGCGGCCACCAAGCCGCTGGTGCCCGACAGCGACGTGCAGCGTTTCTACAGAGAGAGGATCGTTGGAGCACCGGGTCCTTCCAGCCTGACGTCGACCGAGCTTCTATGAGGAATATTCGCGCCTGGTGCGAGGCGAACAACAAGGAGCCCTTCGCACATCCGAGAAGTGACGCGCGAGATCGGAGAGCTCCGGCGTCAAATAAGAAGGAGCGGATCGGCAGCGCACCCGCTACTTCGGCATCACGCGCTGAAGTCGACCGAGGGCGCAAGACGGACAAACAAAGCTCTGCCCGAACAACTACCACGAGCAGCGTAAGCCGAAAGGCAAACTGCAAGCATACGCTCGCGCGGCCCTTTTATTTGGGAGAGGCGCCATCGCCCGCCCAACGACGACGATCCCTGTGGTGAGCTTGTCGAACCACGCCGGCCACCGCCAGCCCTTCAGGTGGTGCGTGAGTTTGAGGAGGTGGATCAGCCGCGATCCGGGATAGTCGTGCAGGGCGCCGGACGGATCGATGACGCTGCCGCCATCTGCCGACACATAGCCTGGGCCCGATCGGCACCTTGCCGTGGCCGCCGGGGATGTCGAGCACGTAGGTCGGCTGCGCGATGCCCGACAGGCGCCCGCGCAGCGCCGCATCAAGCGCCTGCCCCTCGGCGATGGTCGTGCGGAAGTGGCTGGTGCCCGGCGCCAGGTCGAGGTGGTGCAGGTAGTAGGGCTTGACCCGCGCCTCCACGAACGCGCGCATCAGAGCGGCCAGCGTCTCGGCGTCGTCGTTGATCCCCTTCAGCAGCACGGTCTGGCTGAGCATGGGCATGCCGGCATCGACGATGCGGGCGCAGGCGCGCGCGCGCCGCCTGGGTCAGCTCGCGCGCATGGTTGGCGTGCAGCGGCGACGTAGACCGTCTGGCCGGCCGACCTCAGCGCGGCAGACCAGGTCGGGCGTGACGCGCGCCGGGTCCACCACCGGCACGCGCGTGTGCCAGCGCAGCACCTTGACGTGCGGCGATCGCGCCGAGCCGGCTCGTGACCTCGGCGATGCGGCGCGGCGACAGCATGAACGGGTCGCCGCCGGTCAGGATCACCTCCCAGATGCCGGGCGTCGCCGGCGATGTAGCCGAGCGCGGCATCGAGCGCGCTCGCCCGACAGCGCCTGCGGGCCGCCCGGGCCCACCACCTCGCGGCGGAAGCAGAAGCGGCAGTAGACCGGGCACACGTGCGTGAGCTTCAGCAGCACGCGGTCGGGATAGCGGTGCACGAGGCCCGGCACCGGCGACAGCGCGCGCCTCGCCGAGCGGATCGGCGCGCTCCTCGGGCCGCTGCTGCAGCTCGCGCGCATCGGGCACGAACTGCCGCGCGATCGGATCGTTCGGATCGCCGCGGTCGATGAGCCCGGCCATGGCCGGCGTGATGGCGACGGCGTAACGCGCCGCAACGCGCCTCGCAGGGCGTCCACGTCGGGGCCGGTACGAGGCCTGCGGCCCGAGTTCCGCTATCGATTTCAGGGTCCTCTGCATGGGCGGACTTATTGCCGAGAATGCGCCATGGTGTCATCTCGATTGCGGCATGGCTGCGTCAATCCGCATGGCCGGAGGGGCGCTGGCGGGGTCGCTGTTGACCATATGGGCGGCCCGTGACGCTACGCGCAAACCCCAGGGAGCAGCGCAGGTCATGGCCGCAGCGAAAACCAGACGGCGTCCAACAGGCATGAAGATCGCCGTCGTGCCGGGCGACGGCATCGGCAACGAGGTGGTGCCGGAGGGCATCCGCGTGCTGGAGGCGGTGGGCGCGCGCTTCGGCATCGACTACGCCTGGGACCACTACGACTGGTCGTGCCAGCGCTTCGCCAAGACCGGCGCCATGATGCCGGCCGATGGGCTGGAGCAGATCGCCAAGCACGACGCCATCTATCTCGGCGCCGTCGGCTGGCCCGGCGTGCCCGACCACGTCTCGCTGTGGGGCCTGCTGATCCCGATCCGCCGCGGCTTCCAGCAGTACGTCAACCTGCGCCCCGTGCGGCTGTTCGAGGGCCTCAAATCGCCCGCTCGCCGACCGCAAGCCCGGCGACATCGACTACTTCATCGTGCGCGAGAACAACGAGGGCGAGTATTCCTCCGATCGGCGGGCGCATCGTTCGAGGGCACCGAGCTGGAGGCAGGCGATCCAGGTGGCCGCTGTTCACCAAGAAGGGCTGCGACCGCGTGATGCGCTACGCCTTCGAGCTGGCCATGACGCGCAAGCGCAAGGAGGTGGCCTCGGCCACCAAGTCGAACGGCATCTCGATCTCGATGCCCTACTGGGACGAGCGCTTCGCCGCCATCGCCAAGGAGTACCCGCAGGTCAAGACCAGCCAGTTCCACGTCGACATCCTCGCCGCGCACCTGGTGCGCAATCCGCACTGGTTCGACGTGATCGTCGGCTCCAACCTGTTCGGCGACATCCTCTCCGACCTCGGGCCCGCCACCACCGGCACGATCGCCATCGCGCCCGGCGGCAACATCAACCCCGGAGCGCGCGTTCCCTCCATGTTCGAGCCGGTGCACGGCAGCGCGCCCGACATCGCCGGCAAGGGCATCGCCAATCCGATCGGCCAGATCTGGTCCGGCGCCATGATGCTGGAGCACCTGGGCACAAGGAGGCTGGCAGCCGCGATCGTGACGGGCCATCGAGGTGCTGTTTGCCGACACCGACGTGCGCACCGCGCGACATGGGCGGCAAGGCCACCTGCCGCGAGCTGGGCGACGCCATGGTGGAGCTGGTCGGCCGGGTGTGACTGGGGCCCTTCTCGCCGTGAGGATGGTGAGCGGAGGCCACCACCCTCGGCGTTTTGGTGTTAAGCGAATTGGGCTATAAGCAAGGCGCGTCCGTTCAGTGCCGAGTAAGCCGGCACAACCAGAATGACGGGATTTTCCATGCCGTGGCGGCTATTGGCAGCGCTTCTGGTACTCCTGCTCGGGCAGCGAGCGCGAACGCGCAGAGCGAGCCGGTGCTCGGTGCAGCGGGCAGCCAGTCGGCAGGGCAACCCTCCCTTAAGCTGCGCGACGCCGGCACGGCCCTGCAGCGCGGCAGCGTGGACGCCGCCATCACGCTCTACACCGAGGCGCTCGAGGACAAGACGCTGCCCAATGACCGGCGCGCCACCATTCTCAACCGACCGCGGCGTCGCCTACTGCTCGCCGGCAGAACTACAAGGAGGCGATCGACGGACTTCAATCGGGCGATCCAGCTCTATCCGAGTACCCGGCGGTCTACAACAACCGCGGCAACGTGCTGCTGGGGCTCGGCGCCGTGCGCGAGGCGATCAAGGACTTCGACCGCGCGCTGCTGTTGGCACCGGGCTATGCGGCCGCCTATCAGCAATCGGGCCGGCGCGCTACATGAAGCTCGGCCAGACCGAGCTGGCGATCGCCGGCTACACCAAGGCTATCCAGCTCTGACCCCCACCAGCCCGGCTGCACTGAGCGGACGCGGGCGGGCGCAGCTTGCTGCCAACCGGCCGCATGGTGCGATCCGCGATTTCACGCGCGCGGTCAGCCTCGATGCGCGCTTCGGGCGCGGCTATCGCAGCCGCGCCGAGGCCAGGCTGTCGATCGAGCGCTATGACGAGGCGATCGAGGACTTCAGCCGGGCGATCGCCTTCGAGCCCCGCAACGCCGATATCTGCTGACGCTGCGCGGGCAGGCCTACCTGAGTCCGGCAATGCGCCGTCGGCGCTCAAGGATTTCAGCACGGCGGTGGAGCTTTCCCCACCCGGCGACGGCGCTGGCGGCGCGCGGCCTGGCCTTTGCGCGGGCCGAGGCGTTCGACGAGGCACTCGAACGATTTCGCGCGCGCCATCGAGCTGGACCCGCGCTCCCCCAAAGTCTACGCCTACCGCGCCTGGACCTACCGCCAGCAGCAGCAGCCGGAGCTGGCCTTGAAGGACATCGAGCGGGCGCTTCAGGCTGGACGCCAACAGTGCCGAGGCGCACTGGGCGCGCGGCGAGATCCACGAGGCGCTGGGGCGCAGCGAGGTGGCGATCGCCGATCTCAAGCGGGCGCTGGTGCTCAATCCGCAGATGAAGGACGCAATGCGCGCGCTCGAGCGCATGGGCGTGAGCCCGGCCGCCGAGGAGCCGGAAGTGGCCAACGCCGGTTACGACCGCTGGCGCGTGCGCCGCCAGGGGCCGCGATTTCGTCGCCACCAGCGACGAGTTCCCGCGCCTCAGGGTGACCCTGGAAATGGTCGGCAAGGGCCAGCCGCGCATTCTCGACTGGGAGGTCAAGCAGCCGCCGTTCGCCGGCATTGGCGCACTGCGCTTTGACGTCGGCTCCATGGACGGACCAAAGGGGCCGGAGCAGGTGGAGAACGTCGCCATCCTCGATCTGCAGAGCAACACCGTGGTGGCGGTGGTGGTGCAGAAACAGGGCGACAGCGAGGCCCGCTGGCAGTGGGAAGAAGGCAAGCTGATCGTCACCGGCGCTGACGGCATCACCGATGAACTTGAGCTGCGCCAGAAACCGAAAGAGCCCCCAAACGTTACGCCAACGATCAGTGCGGAACAAGGGCTGGGGGTCGGAGTCCAGGCGTAAGCCGAAGACCCTGTTTGATCTCCTCTTCAAGTTCTAGGCCGCGGGTCGGTGGCAATCTCGACGTTCGAGATGTCGTTGCAACGCGTTGGCAAAGCAGCTGCGCATTTGCACGTCGAGATTAAGCAATCCGGCAAGCCGTGTCGTCCCTATAGTTTCGGCGGATCATGTTGGTAGCGTTCGGGTCGCTGGGGTCGTCGATATGGAAAAGCGTGGTGCTCGGAATTGCAGCAGTGCTGGTGGTGATGGCGCAAACGGCCGCCCGTGCCGAGGACCAGAAGAGTGACAATCCCCCCGAGTGACCACCGTTTCGGCCGAGGCCCAAGACGCGGCCGTCAAGCCGGCGGTGAGCGAAGGCTCTCCCGCGCTCCAGACCGCGGTAGTGCTCGCCAACGAGCTCGCCACGCGCCGCTGCCGCCCCTATCACGCTGACGCTGGACGTGGACCTGAGGGCGCAGCGGGTGACGGTGCAGGAAGGCGAAACCGTCAAATATGTCTGGCCGATCTCGTCGGGCATGCAGGGCTATGCCACGCAGACCGGGACGTTCCAGCCGCAGTGGACGGCACGTATGTGGTACTCGCGGCAATGGGATATGGCGCCCATGCCGCATTCTGGTGTTCTTCAACCGCGGCACGGCCTTTCATGCCACCCCACCGCGACCGGATACGCTTGGCAGCCGGGCTTCGCATGGATGCATCCGCTTGTCGCCGGCCAACGCCGCCAAGCTGTACGGCCTGGTGAACCGGCACGGACTGGCCTCCACCAAGGTGATCGTGCACAACGCCGGCAAGGAGCCTGAAGTGGCACGCCGCAAGACCAACCGCTCCTACCAGCAGGCCAGCGCCCGCCAGCGCGGCCCACGCCCGAGCTACGGCTCGGTGTGGGGCTTCGACACAATAGGTCGTTAGAGGTATTGCACTCGCCGCCCGTTGCGGGTCAGAATTAGCGTGATCACCGTTGGGCTGTGACGACCGGGCAGGCTTGGCCGGTCGCCCAGCCCTGTTGCGCGTCTGTCGCCCCGGAGTTAGTGAGTGCAAGGCATGGGTAATGGCTGGTTGTTGACGGTTGTGGCTGCTTGCCGCATCCGCCCTGGCTGCCGGCTGTGACTCGGGTGCGAGCCCACAACAGCAGAAGGCGCCAGTCCGCCGCCCTGCCGACGGTCACGGTCAGCACCCCCGTGCGTCGCGAGATCGTCGAGTGGGACGAGTACACCGGGCCGCTTCGACGCCGATCGAAACGGTGGAGATCAGGGCGCGCGTCTCGGGCCACCTCAACGAGGTGCACTTCAAGGATGGGCAGTTCGTCAACCAGGGCGACCTGCTGTTCGTCATCGATCCGCGGCCCTTCGAGCGCGCGCTGGAGCAGGCGCGGGCCGAGCTGTTGCAGGCCGACCACCACGGGTGGAGAACGCCAACCTCGACGTGACGCGCGGCCGGCCGCTGCTGGAGCGGCAAGCGTCATCTCCGGACAAGTCCTTCGACGACCGCGAGAACCTGGTGCGCGACGCGCAGGCGGCGGTGAAGGTGGCGGAGGCCAAGGTCAAGACAGCCGAGCTCGATCTGTCCTTCACCACGCATTACCTCGCCGCTGACTGGCCGCATCAGCCGCAACCTGGTGACGCGTCGGGCAACTGGTGAGCGCCGGCGGCGCGGCCAACGCCACGCTGCTCAGCACCATCGTCAGCCAGGACCCGATCCACATCTACTTCGACGTCAGCGAGAACAACCATATCAAGTACAAGCGCCTGGCCGAGCGCGGCGTGAGGTGCCGGCGCGGCCGACGTCGGCGCAACCGTGGAGGTCGCGCTGCCCGACGAGCGCGGCTTCCCGCACAAGGGCACGCCTCGACTTCCTCGACAATCGGCTCGACCAGGGCACCGGCACGCTGCAGGGCTCGGGCTGGTGAGCCAACAAGGCGGAGCCTGTTCTCGCCCGGCCTGTTCGCCCGCGTGCGCGTCGACCGGCTCGGCCAAATACGCCGCGCTGCTGCTTCCCGACGAGGCGATCGGCACCGACCAGACCAACAAGTTCGTCTATGTCGTCGGCGACGACGGCACGGTGGCACGCCGCAACGTCAAGCTCGGCCGCTGCATGGATGGCTTGCGCGTGGTGCGCGAAGGCGTGGCGGCCGGCGAGTGGGTGATCACCAAGGGCATGCAGCGCGCCCGCCCGGCGCCAGAGCGTGACGCCCAAGCGCGTGGCGCCGACCGCGTCCGCGGTGCCGGCGCAAGCCTGCCGGGCAAGGCGCAGGAATGACGGCGTGCCGCCGTCATGCCGGCTCGACTCAGCTGGGCAGGCGAAGCCGCATGAGGATCAGCCGCTTCTTCATCGAGCGCCCGATCTTCGCCGCGGTGGTCGCGCTGGTCGATCACCATCATCGGCGCCATCGGCTATCACCGGTCTCGGCGATCACGCAGCTGCCCGAGATCATCCCGCCGACCATCACCGTGTCCACCAGCTATCCGGGCGCCAGCGCGCAGACCGTCGCCGACACGGTCGCCGCGCCGATCGAGCAGGAGATCAACGGCGTCGAGGGCATGATCTACATGGCCTCGCAGTCGACCGCCGACGGCAACCTGTCGCTCACCGTGACCTTCGACGTGGGCACCGACATCGACAAGGCGCAGGTGCTGGTGCAGAACCGCGTCAGCGCTGCCGAGCGCCGCCTGCCCGACGAGGTGCGCCGCAACGGCTTGACGGTGCGCAAGCGCTCGCCCGACCTGCTGCTCGCCATCCACCTGCTCTCGCCGGACAAGCACCTACGACCAGGTCTACATTTCCAACTACGGCCTGCTCAACGTGCGCCGACAAGCTGATGCGGCTGTACGGCGTGGCCGACGTGTCGCTGTTCGGTGTGCGCGAATATTCCATGCGCATCTGGCTCGATCCGGAGCGCATCGCGCTGCGCGGACTGACGGCGGAGCAGGTGCTGGATGCCCTGCGGGCGCAGAACGTGCAGGTGGCGGGCGGCGCGCTGGGCGAGCCGCCGGTCGACTGCAAGCAACGCCTTCCAGGTGTCCCTGCAGATGAAGGGACGCCTGCGCACAGCCGACGAGTTCGAGAACATCATCGTCAAGATCGGCGCCGGACGGCCGCGTGGTGCGCATCAAGGACATCGGCGCGCGTCGAGCTTGGCGCGCTTGAGCTACAGCGCGCAACGGCTACGCCGATCGCTATCCCGGCCGTCATCATCATCGTCGACCAGCTAGCCGGGCTCCAATGCGGTGCGCGCCACCAGCGATATCAAGGACGCGATGGCCGAGATGGCCAAGAGCTTCCCCAAAGGGCTCGAGTATCGCATCACCTACAATCCCGACCGAGTTCATCGAGGTTTCGATCGCCAAGCTCGTACGTGCACCATCCTCGAGGCGACGTGCGCTGGTGGTGCTGGTCGTGCTGCTGTTCCTCAAGACCTGGCGCGCCACCCTCGTTCCCGGTGGTCGCCATTCCCGGTGTCGCTGATCGGCACGTGCGCGGTCATGCAGGCGCTTCGGTTTCTCGCTCAACATGCTCACCCTGTTCGGGCTGGTGCTGGCCGTCGGCATCGTCGTCGACGATGCGATCGTCGTGGTGGAGAACGTCGAGCGCAAGGCTGAAGGACGGACTGAGTTCGTCGCGAGGCGGCACGCGTCTCCATGGACGAGGTCGGGACGGCGCTGATCGCCATCGCCCTGGTGCTGCTGGCCGTGTTCATCCCGACCACCTTCATCGGCGGCATCACCGGCCAGTTCTATCGCCAGTTCGCCGATGACGATCGCGACCGCGACCGCCATCTCCCTGCTGCTGTCGCTGACGCTCAGTCCGGCGCTGTGCGCCATCCTGTTCAAGGGCCACGCGCATGCCGGGCACGCCAAGTCGTCGCTGGCTGATGGCGCCCGGTGCACGCCTTCTTCCGGCTGTTCGACCGCGCCTTCGATGCCTTCGCGCGCGGCTACGGCCACGCTCGTGCGCGGCTTGGCGCGCGGCCTGGCTGCCGGTGCTCGTCGCGCTATGTCTGCCTGCTGGCTTTTGCCGGCTGGTTCGTGGCAGCGTCTGCCGACCGGGTTCATTCCCGAGCCTCGACCGCGCGATCATGATCATCTCGCTGCAGCTGCCGCCGGGCGCATCGCTGGCGCGCACCGATGCGATGCTGCAGCGCGTGCCACCGACATCTCGCTGGCAACCCCTGGCGTCAAGTATTCGAACGGCTTTGCCGGCCGCAATGCCGCAACGTTCACGGCCGCCACCAACGCCGGCCTGCTGTTCCTGGTGCTCGACGACTTCGAGGAGCGCCATCGGCAAGGGCCAGACCATCGACAAGGTGGCCCAGGATATCCGCGTTCGGCTGGCGCAGATCGAGGACGCGCAGGTGCTGGTGTTCATTCCGCCGCCGGTGCGCGGCATGGGTGCGGCAGCGGGCTTCGCGATGCGCCTGCAGGACACCCAGGGCATGCCCGCCGACGAGTTCGCGCGCATCTCTCAGGAGTTCGTGGCCGAGGCCAACCGCACGCCCGGCATCGCCAATACCTTCACCACCTTCCAGGCCTCGACCCCGCAGGTCTATGTCGATGTCGATCGCGACAAGGCGCAGATGCTGCAGCGTGCCGGTGACCAACATCTTCGAGGCCATGCGCGTGTTCATGGGCTCGGCCTACGTCAACGACTTCAACATGTTCGGGCGCACCTACCGCGTCACCGGCGCAGGCCGACGGCGACTACCGCCTCAACCCGGAGAACGTATCGAAGATCCGCGTGCGTCAAGAACTCCGAGGGCCAGATGGTGCCCCTCGGCAGCCTCGTGACCTTCAGCGAGATCGCTCGGCCAGAGCGCGTGCCGCGCTATAATCTGTTCCCTCGGCCGAGGTCACCGGCAGCGCGCAAACCGGCATCAGCTCCGGTCAGGCGCTGCAGATCATGCGCGCGCTGGCGGCCGACAAGCTGCCGCAAGGCATCACATATGAATGGACCGACTTGTCCTACCAGGAGGCCAAGGTCGGGCGTACCGGCTACTACATCTTCGTGCTGAGCGTGATCTTCGTGTTCCTGGCGCTGGCCGCGCAATACGAGAGCTGGTCGCTGCCTCTCGCCATCATGCTGATCGTGCCGATGTGCCTGTTCTCGGCCGTCATTCGGCGTCTGGCTGCACGGACGCGAGATCAACATCCTGACGCAGGTCGGCTTCGTGGTGCTGATCGCGCTGGCGGCGAAGAACGCCATCCTGATCGTGGAGTTCGCGCGCCAGCTCGAGGAGCAGGGCAAGGACACGCATCTCTGCCGCGGTCGAGGCCTGCCAGCCTGCGGCTGCGCCCGATCATCATGACGTCGCTGGCGTTCACGCTGGGCGTCGTGCCTCTATATCTGGCGGTAGGGGCCGGCGCCGAGATGCGCATCGCGCTCGGCACGGCCGTGTTCTGGGGCATGATCGGCGTGACGCTGTTCGGGCTGATCTTCACGCCGGTTTTCTACGTCGTCATCCGGCGGCTGACCGGCAGCAAGCGCTCGCGGCGCGTGGCGGCGATGCGCCCGCCATGCAGCCGGCGGAGTAAAGCACATCCCCTCTCCCCATTCAAATGGGGAGAGGGTCGGCGTGAGGGGCCACCACAGAAGCTGGAGCAGGTTTCTTTCCTCACTCTAACCCTCTCTCCCTGCAGAAGAGCGGAGAGGGAATGCTACGCCTTCCACCTGCCTGCCCGCTTCTCGGCGAACGAGGCCAGGCCCTCGGCCGCCTCGGGCGAGCGGCGCTTGGCGGCGTGACTCTCGACCAGCCCCTCGAATGTAGCGCGCGAGAAGCCGCCCCAGGCGCTCTGCAGCGCGAGCTGCTTGGTCTCGGCCAAGGCAACGGGGCCGTTCTGCAGTAGGTGCGACAGCATCTCCTCGCCAGCGACGGGCAGTTCGGCGAGCGGCACGACCCTGTGGGCAAGGCCGATGCGGCAGGCCTCCTCGGCGCCGAAGCGCTCGCCGGTCAGCGCGTAGCGGCGCAGCTGGCGCACGCCGATGGCGTCGCTGAGCTGGGGCAGGATGATGGCCGCGGTCAGCCCCCAGCGCACCTCTGCGATCGAGAACATTGCGTTATCGGCGGCGATCACTACGTCGCACGCGGCGATCATGCCGGTGCCCCCGCCGAAGCAGCCGCCCTGCACCAGCGCCACGGTCGGCACCGGCAGCCGGTTGAGGCGATCGACCGCCTCAGCCGTCGCCCGGCTGACGCGCACGTTCTCTTCCGCCGAGGCAGCACTGACGCGGCCGATCCACTTGAGGTCCGCACCGGCCTGGAAATGACGTCCGGCGCCCGTCAGCAGGACGGCACGGAGTGCGCTGCGCCGGCCGAGTTCGTCCATGGCCGACAACAATCCCTCGATCATGTCGCCGTTATAGGCGTTGCCGACCTCCGGCCGGTTCAACGTGACGCGGGCCACGCCTCGCTCGTCGAGGTCCCAGAGAACGGCTTGATCGGTCATGTCGGAGAACTCCCTGCAGCCGCGATTGCTCGGATAACAGGCGCGCAGCTGCCATGATAACCGGCCGGCCGTGGCGTGTCGGCAACAGATGCTCTGTGCGGCCCGCCCTCACTCGATGGTGAACGGTCTTTGTTTGGCCATATCTTTGACGCGAGCTATACAAACGCGGCTAGGGCCTTGTGGGCCCTGTCGAAGGCGCGTATTTCCGAAAGCGTAGTGAGGCCGGCGGAGTGCCGCGGGTGCATCGCAAGTCTCCATTCCGCCGTAGGTGGCTGGTCCATCGAGCCGGCGGGAGAGGGCAGGGTGGACTTGAGATGGGAGCGCTCCGCTAAATGATGAGCGGCATCATCAGGATCAGGCGACAGATGGTGCGGCTGTCGGCGGTATTGCTGTTGGCCGTGCCGGTCGCCAGTGCCCGCGCACAGGACAACCAATGGTGGGAATCCATTCCGGGCTTCGGCAAAGGCCTGCCGTCGTACCGCACCTCCAATAGCGAGGAACGGCGCAAGCCCGAGGTGCTCAACGATCTGCGCCCCGATGCGACGCCGTTCCGCAGCGAGGCCATGATCGGCGCTCTACAGGGCGCGATCGCGCGCTATCAGGAGATCGTCGCCGCCGGCGGCTGGCCGCTGATCCCCGGCAACCGCATGATACGGCCCGAGGACGACGACGAGCGCGATGCCGCTGCTGCGCAAGCGGCTGGCCATGAGCGGCGAGCTGTCGCGCGCCAAGGGCAACAGCTTCAGTTTCAACGACGATCTCGATGAGGCCGTCCGCCGTTATCAGGAGGCCAATGGCCTGCGCGTCACCGGCCGCGTGGACAAGCCGACGCTTGCCGCGCTCAACGTCCCGGCCCAGGCGCGTCTGCAGCAGCTGCGTGTCAACCTGCAGCGGCTCAGGGATCTGACGGCGCAGAAGATCGAGGACCGCTACGTGCTGGTCAACGTGCCGGCCTTCCAGCTGGAGGCGGTCGAGCGGCACGAGGTGGAACTCAGGCATCGCGTCATCGCCGGCAAGCCCGAGCGCGAGACGCCGACCGTGCGCGCCCAGATCCGCGCCATCAATTTCTACCCCTATTGGCGCGTGCCCGACAGCGTGGCCAAGCTCGATCTCATTCCGCGTCTGCAAAGGAGCCCGATTACCTGCAGAAGGAGCAGATCCGCGTCTTGACCGGCTCCTTCAACGGTCCGGTGATCGACTCTGTCCAGCGTCGACTGGCGGCAGGCCGACGTGACCCGTATCAAGTTCCGCCAGGACCCCGGGCCGCAGAATGCGCTCGGGCTGGTGCGTCTCGACATGCCGAACGAGCACGGCGTCTACATGCACGACACGCCCATGAAGCCGTTGTTCGGCCAGCGCGGCCGCGCTTTCAGCGCCGGCTGTGTGCGGGTGCAGGACGTGTTCACGCTCGCCGAATGGGTGGCCAAGTACGAGCCGGGCTGGAGCGAGCCGGGACGTGCGCAGCAGATCGCCGATGCGGGCCAGCCCCTGGATGTCGTGCTGACGCGACCCGTGCCGGTCTACTTCGCCTACATCACGGCTTGGGCCGAACTCGACGGTCGCGTAGTGTTCCGGCCCGACATCTACAGTCGCGACGGATTGCGGGACCTGATCGCCGGCCACGATCGCGACCCGAGCGAAGGCCCCACCCCGGCGCAGACGCTGGCGCCTTAGGGTTCTCCCGGCTCTGACGGAAGCGCGGCGAGGCGGCACTCGCCGATCCGCGCCCTGACCTTTGTCGAAGGGCGTTGGCGCCCATCGGGCCGTGCTTCGACAAGCTCAGCACCGGTTCGAGACGCAGCGTTGAGCGGGATATGGCCTGGCTATTTCAGCGGCCGGGCGATCTCGGGCGGCACTTCGCGTTGGTAGGCTTGGCCGATGGCGAACAGCTGCGCCTCGCTGTAAGGCCGTCCGATCAGCTGGATGCCGTTCGGCAAGCCGCCGTTGCGCGGCACCGGCAGCGCCAGCGTCGGCAGGCCGAGGTAGTTGACGGGGCGCGTGTATTTCACGACCCGGCCCATGGCTGTCTGTAGCTGCGGGCCGCCGGCCACGTCGAGCTCGGCAATGGTCGGCAGCGGATCGGCCAGGATCGGCAGAATGGCGATGTCCAACCCTTTGAAGGTTTCGTCGAGCGTGCGCTGCAGGTAGGTGCCGCGCGCCCTGAGCGCGGTCATGTGATCGACGGCCGGAATGAAGTGCCCGACTTCGAGGCGGGCGCGCACCTGCGGGCCGAAATCCTGCACGCGCGTGCGGATGTGGGCGTTGTGGCCGGCCGCGGCGTCCGGCAGCTGCACCAGCTGCACGAGCTGATCGAGCGTCTGCCAGTCGGGGAAGCGGCAGGTCGCTCGCTGCAGGCCGAGCTTGCCGAGGATGGCCAGTACCTGCTCGAGCATGCGCTGCACATCAGATGCGCGTCGCGCACCACCGCCTCGTCGACGCCGACACGCAGGCCGGCGACGGGGTCGCCGAGGTGAGCCACATAGTCGGGAACGGGCAGATTGGTTGCGGCCGGATCGCGCGGGTCCGGCCCGGCGAGGAACCCGAGCGTCAGCGCGAGATCCTCGACGTGCCGGGCGAGGACGCCGATCGTGTCCAGCGCCGGCGCCAGCGGCATGGCGCCGGCGCGGCTGACGCGACCCCAGGTCGGCTTGATCGAGGCGATGCCGCAAGCAGCCGCGGGCAGCCGCAGCGAACCGCCGGTGTCGGAGCCCATGCCGGCGGGGATCGCACCGTAGGCCACGGATGCCGCAGTGCCGGCCGACGAGCCGCCAGTGATGCGCGTCGGGTCCCACGGATTGCGCGCGTGGCCCAGCACGTAGTTGTGTCCCTGTCGGACCGAAGGCAAATTCGGTCAGATGCAGGGCTGCGATCTGCAGGGCGCCGGCTCCCTTGAAGCGGGCGATGACTGTGGCGTCCTCGGTAGCCGGCTTGTCGGCGCGGATGCGCGCGCCCCAGCTGGCAATCTTGCCCTTGCGGTCGAACATGTCCTTATGGGCGAGCGGCACGCCGGCGAGCGGTCCTTTGGCAGTGCCGGCTGCGATTGCCGCGTCGGCCGCCTTCGCGTCGGCCAGCGCCTCGTCGGCCTCGAGCGTGATGATGCAGTTGGTCAGCTCGTGGCAGGCCTTGATCTGCTCGATCGCGGTTTGCGTTGCCTCGAGGCTCGACACCTTCCTGTCGCGGATCGCCTTGGCGAGGCCGCGGGCGGACAGAGCGGCAAGATCCGTCATGGCTTTGCCTCCGCGACCAGCACGCGGCGGAAGTCGTCGACGTCGGCCCCGAGCGGCAGCTCGAGAGCGACCTTGCCGGCAGCGATCGAAAGGGTCGCCGCATGCGCCTTGGCGGCAGCGCGCCGCTCGGGCGGCATGTCGAGATAGCCGGCTACGTCTTGTGTCGGCGAGCCGGCGGGCGGCTGCGTCGGGAGAGGCCATCGTTGGTGCTCCGTCGAAGGCGTGTCTAGGGTCGAGCCTAGCCGCGAACAACATCCTGAACAACAAGATGAGCGCGCGGCGACCCAGGCGACAGCCGCAATCCGCCGATGCAGCCTGCAATGCGGCGCAAGACAGCCGACCCGTATTGGGTCCTACGCCCGCTGCATGTGGCCGCGCGGGGCCCGGCGCGGTGGACGACGCAGACGTGCCCGCAGCATGCCGCCGAAGGGAGCAAAGAACGCGGCGAGGACGCCGGCCGACAGCATCGCCGTGTCATCGGGCACGCGCGCCCCGTACGTGACCACGATCAGCGCCGTGGCGGCGATGCCGGCAAAGAAGCCGAGGATGTAGGCGATGGAGCCGCGGGCTCGGCCGTGGCGGGACTGGTACATGACGAGATAGGCGGCAGCGCCGCCAGCAACGCGACGGACACGATGGTCAGGCCCGGCGCAACATCGACGAAAAGACTCGCATAATAACTGTCCATGACACCCACTTTTAACTCCTGCACCGTTGCTTGGCTACATGATTCGGACGGCCAAGCAAGGGCAACACGAGCTGCTGAAGCAACTCGAAGCGGGTCAGTTGAAGCGCGCAAAACCAACAACGCCGGGGTGCGCTGAGCATCCCGGCGTGGGCAATAGCCAGCTGGTGCAATCGCAGATGCTACCTGCGCTCGCGGTCGCGATGCCAGTAGACGTACAGCACCGTGACGATGGCCGTCAGCAGCATCGTGCCCTGGATGTCAGGCCGCTGGATGAAGTTGAGCCAGATATCGACGCCACGTGAGGAGCTGCCGCGCGCCAGCAGCATGCCACTGCCGACGACGAGCACCAGCGCCACCGCGGCGGTCAGCGCGCAGGACGCCGCGACCTGTACGACACGCTTTACGATACGCGGGACGATCACGTTCTGTCCCGGCATTACGAGGGTGGTTTTGTCACTCATGGTTCGGCCCCTGCTGTGGTGCACTCCAGCATATAGCTGGATCTGCATGGCAAATAGCCTCCAGCGCCGGTCGTGCTGCCGAGGCACTGCAACCTTCGGCTCAGGCGTGCGTTGTGGTTGCGGCAAAGGAGGTGGCGATATGTCAGCCAGCGAGATCATCGTCAGCGACGGGCCGGGAAAGGACGACCTGCTGCGCGCCGTCGCCAATCCCGACAAGCACCTGCATGTGATGCTTCACACGCGCAGCGAGGCGATTGAGGCGCACATCGACGCAACAGACGAGGAAGGTCTCTGACGGCCTGCGTTTTGCCTTGCGCGGGCATTTGCGGTCGGAGCAACTTCCGCGGCGCGCACTTCAGCGGCGTCTACGACGTCGAGACGCGCATGGGCCGCCTGAGGCTGCAAGACGACGGTGTAGGGCGCCAGCCGCCCGATGTTGGGCGTAGCGGCCCACGTCCGCCGCTACGGCCTAGCGGAGTTATTTGCCGAGCTCGTCCTTGACCTCGTCGCAGCGCGGGCCGAAGAACGCGTTAATCTGCTCCACGGTCGTGCCCTCAAACACTCCGACGTTATTAGTCGAGCGTGGCGGCCGACCATCACGGCGCCCTTGGCCAGCGCCGAGCCCTGGATGTCCGACCAGTTGAGCGTGGCCTTGGTGGCCTTGCCGCCGGCGAACGTTACGGTCGGAGTGATGGCAAAGCGAGATATTGTATTTCCGCTGCCGCCCTTCTGATCGAGCGTGCAGGTGACGGTCTGCTTCGGCAAGCTTCGCCTCCAGATTGGGGAAGACAGCGCCTGCGCCAGCATCTTGCGCTCGATCTTCACATCGACCTTGCACTGGGCGTTGCCCCACGGCCAGTCGAGCTTGCCTTTCAAGATGTTGTCGCGGAGGTCGCCGGCAGGCCACGTCTTGACCGCCGAGCAGGCGATGTCGCCCCCATCCGCCTTGTGGTTGCGCGCGGTGTCGCAGATCGTGATCTTGCAGCCACGCCGTTCGCCTTTTTCCTTTTCCATGCGCGCTCTCGAGCGCCTTGTCGACGTCCTGCGCGCGTCGCCGGCGCCGTCAGTATCGTCACAGCTGTGATGAAAGCGTAGGCAATGCAGACAACGCGCGAACACCGGTATGCGGAATACACAATAGGATCAAGCATGTTGGCCGTTCCCAATCGTTGATGAGTCCCCACCTCTACCGACCCTGTGTGACAATCACAGGACTCGGCCGCTATCGCCGCTGACTCTTGCAGTGGGCCGGCGAGCGCAGCAAGCACACGGTGGTTGCAGGCGCGATGATTACGCGTCGAGCAATATGCTGGGCGCCATGCGCATCGAGAATAGGGCACAAGGGCACGCGCGAGCTCAACTCGGCGCCGGCCGCGTGCCATGTTGAGCCGGAGGTGAGTTCCGCCTTCTCGATCAGGAGGCAGTCGGTCCAGCCTTCGTGAGCTAGGTGGTAGAGCAGCGAGCAGCCGACGATGCCCCCGCCGATGACCACGACCTTCCTGTGGGACGGCAGCATGACGCTTGCACTCGACTATGGACGATGCTTGAGGCGTGCTGGCGCAGTGCGCTTGCCCGCTTCAGCGCTTGTGACGCCGGCCGGTCGGAGTGGCTGCCTTGCGAAGGGGAGCGGTCGCTTTCATGGACACGGCAGCGCACTGCTGGCCGCTTGAGCGCGCGGTTCCATGTGCATCGAGGACGGGGCGGTAGGCGCTGCTCGATCGCCTCGACCTCGTGCCGCAACAGCCGCGACGATATTGTCGCGACGCGGCTGCGCGAGGCGCTGCGTGATCGCCGTCGAGATGCAGGGCGGCGACGGGCGCGCCTGAACTCCTGACCGGATCGGCACGCTCACCGCCGCCATGTCGGTGATGGTCTCCATGCCCTTGAAGACATGGATGTCGTTGTAGGCATACACGTGCCGGCGGGCGGCTGCGATCATCTGACGAAGCTGGATCTCGTCGAAGGGATACTCGGCCCGCTCAGCCGCGTGCTCGATAAGGATGCGGTCCACCTCGGCGTCAGGAAGAAAGGCGAAGCAGCGCGAGGCTGCCCGCGCCGATGCCAAGCGGGGCGGCGATCGCCGGCGCGCAGCGGTCAGCACCTTTGATCGGAAACGATCCTTCAATGCATTCGAGACAGACGGCCCTCATCGCCTGTGCGGGCAACGAGCATGACGGTGTCCTGCGTCTGCCGGCTGAGCCGCAGGAGGATGGGCTCAACCAGCGGGCCAGCCGGAAACGCCGCTTGGCGGCCGTCGCGAGCGACAGCAGCCGCATGCCCACGAAATATCGGCCGCTATCCGCATCCTGATCGGCCAGCCCATGTGCAACGAGGCTCGCAAGCAGACGATGTGTGGTCGTTTTGTTCAGGATCGGTGCGCGCATCACATCGGTATGCCGCAGCCCGTCGTGCCCGGCGGCGGCCAGCGCATCGACGATCTGCATGATCCGGACCGACATTCCGGCTAGCGTCCGGGCCATCTCTGCGTACCATTACTTTGTCCCGTTATCCTGAAAAACGGATCAAGATCTTCGCCAGCTCTAGCAGCCGATGCCCACAAAACATCAATAGATTGGCCGATATGTAAGGGCAGGTCGGAGCGCGCTTAGCATTGACGAAGTTCCATTTTCGTGAAATGAAACGCATGTAAAATGCAACTATGGAGAATGGTGTGCCGTGTCGTCGCGCGAGCCGGTCGATCTACGTCAATCGCGAGTTCGTGTCGCAATCTGCGGCGCGCATTTCGGTGCTCGACCACGCGGTGCTGTATGGCGACGGCATCTTCGAGACCGCCGTCGCGCGCTCAGGGATGATCTTCAAGCTCGACGCGCATATCGAGCGCGGCTTTTCGCTCCATGGCGGCCATTGCCCTTGTTCGCCGTGCGACCGTGCCGAGATGCGCGATCTGATCATCGAGACGGTGCGGCGCAACGAGCTGAAGGACGCCTACATCAAGTGGCTGGTGACGCGCGGCAGCAACGGCCGGCCGCTGATGGATCCCACGGGCTGCGTGCCCAACCTCATCATCTTGGCGCTGCCGCTCATGCATCGCGCGCTCCTGTGGAACGGCTCGCCGAGGGATTGCGGGTCAAGACCGTCGCCGTGCGCCGGCCGCCGGGACAGGTGCTCGACCCGCAGATCAAGGAGCATCAACTACCTGAACCCTCGTGCTGGCCAAGCTCGAGGCGAAAGCCGCTGGCGCCGACGAGGCCCTGCTGCTGGACCTGAGTGGCCGCGTGTGCGAGGCGACGGGCTGCAATGTCTTCGCGGTGCGCGGCAAGCGGCCCTGACGCCCCGCCACGATATCCTGCAGGCGTCACGCGCGAGACCGTCATGGACCTGGCGTCGGCGGCCGACCTTGCGGCCGCGGAGGCCGACCTCGAGCTCTATGACGTCTACACGGCCGATGAGGTGTTTCTCTCGAGTACGGCTGGAGGACTGCTACCCGTGACCTCGATCGACGGTCGGCGCATCGGCGCTGGCCGGCCGGGGGCCACCTATCGCGCACTTGCCGCCGCCTAACGAACGTCTCCTCGTCTCCGAGCACGCACGGCACTCCAATACCTGGCCTCAACGCCCGGGACAGGCAGCGAAAGACCAGCCAAGGCGACCATTGAGAGCAGCGCAAAGACATTAGAGGTGGGGCCGATGCATAGAGCTTGTTGTTATGCTTGCGTTCGCGGCGCTCACGTTCCTCGCGGCCGATCCTGCGGCGGCGCAGAAGCGCTCGCTGGTCGTTGCCAACGCCACGGCCGATGCAGGCAAGCTCGACCCGCACCTGACCGCCGTCGGCGCTCGACAAGAGGCATGCCCAGTTGGGTGTTCTGTGCGCGCTGGTGCGCAGACGCTAGAACGGCCGGCGCAATTGCTTGTTCCATTATCAACCGCCCCAACCATCTGTCGCAGCCTCGCACAGACTGGCCAAACCGGCACTAATCATAGTTCGCCTTCGGGGTGCGCGGGATTTGCTTCGGTCGGACCACTGCCGCCGAAGTGGTGATAGTCGACGTGGGTCACGAAGATGGTCGCACACACCGACACGACGAGCGCGCAATGGCAAGCGTGGCAACGACCGCGGCTTGGCGATCAACGGGAGGCTTCATGGCTAAGCTCCTGAGGGGCGGACGAACGCAACCGCAACGCCGCTTTGCTTAGGCAGTTCCCGCGTCTTGGCGAAGCATTGGATGCCGCGACCTGCGCGGAGGGCCAGGCATGGCGGAGAAGCGCGGAATTGAGAGCCCTTTTCGCCCTGTCACCAAACCGATCTATGCTTTCACAAATTTGCGATTTGCAGGCCGCCCCAGGTGGAAAAGCCCGATGCACGTGATCATTGTGGGAGGCGGTGTCGGCGGCGGGCTCGCTCGGGCTGATGCTGCACGCGCGCGGCATCGGCTGCCAGCATCTACGAGGCGTCGCCGCGCATCCGCGAGCTCGGGGTCGGCATCAATGTCCTGCCGCATGCCATCGCCGAGCTGGCCGAGCTTAGGCTGCTGCCGCGCCTCGACGAGGTGGCGATCCGCACGCGCGAGCTGATCTACGCCAACCGCTTCGGCCAGGAGATCTGGCGCGAGCCGCGCGGGGTCGAGGCCGGCTACAAAGTGCCGCAATTCTCGATCCATCGCGGCCACCTGCAGGGCGTGCTGCGCGACGCGGTGATCGAGCGGCTGGGGCGCGCGGCCGTGCGCATGGGCCACGCTCTTCACGTCGTTCGCGCAGGAGGAAGGCGCCGTCAAAGCCAGCTTCAGCAAGCTCGCCCAAAGGCGCGCGCACCACCGGTGTCCGGCGACATCCTGGTCGGCTGCGACGGCATCCATTCGACGGTGCGGCGGCAGCTCTATCCCGACGAGGCCGGGCTCAAGTGGAACGGCGTGCTGATGTGGCGCGGCGCCACCCTCGCCAAGGGTTTCCTCGACGGCCGCACGATGATCGTCGGCGGCGGCTTCAACAACAAGCTGGTGCTCTATCCGATCGCGCCGGGCAAGAACGGCAAGCAGCAGCTCATCAACTGGGTCGTGACCTATCGCATGGGCGACGGCTCCGATCCGCCGCCGCGGCGGGAAGGACTGGAACCGGCACGGCACGCTCGACGAGCTGATGCCGCACGTGGCGCGCTTCAGCACGCCGCACGTCGATCTTGCCAAGCTCGTGAAGGGCGCGCCCGCGTTCTACGAATATCCGATGGCCGACCGCGATCCGCTGCCGCGCTGGACGCATGGGCGGGTGACGCTGCTCGGCGATGCGGCCCATCCCATGTATCCCGGTCGGCTCCAACGGCGCGAGCCAGGCGATCCTCGATGCGCGCTGCCTGGCCGACCTGCTGGTCGTCGAGCGAGCACGCGCCGGACGCGCTTGCGGCCTACGAGGCCGACCGGCTGCCGCAGACGGCCGAGATCGTGCGCAACAACCGCAAGGGCGGCCCCGAGGGCGTGATCGACGAGGTCGGAGCGCCGCGCCCCCGATGGCTTTGACCAGCATCGACGACGTGATGACCCACACCGAGCGCGAGGCGATCGTCAAGGGCTATGCCCAGCTCGCTGGATTTGCCAGAGGAGCAGGTGAACAAGAGTGGGCGCGCCGCCGGCGACCGACGGAAGGGAGCTGGCGCAGGCGAAGTGCCGGCATCACGCAGCCGCCGTTGATTCCCTCGGCTCACTTTGCCTGGAGGCGGCAGGAAATTGACATCGTGCAGCGCGGCCAGCCGGGTGACCTCGGCCGGGTCGGGCACCCTTGTCGATCTTCGTGAAGAGCTCGAACAGTTTGCCGGTCGGCGACACCCAGAACAGGCACTTGATCGGCTGGTCGCTTTTGTTGAACAGGCCGTGCAGCGATTTTCATGGGCAGGCGGATGAAGTCGCCGGCGGTGGCGGAAGACTCCCGCCGCTCGCAGGATCAGGTCGAAGCGGCCCTCCAGCACATAGATGAACTCGTCCCTGGTTGGTGTGGATGTGCGGAGGCACGAGGTGCCGGGCGGCAGCAGCGCATGCCAGGAGAAGGCGCTTTCGGTCAGCGCCTTCGGGACGTAGGTCTGCCCCAGGATGCTCCAGGACAGATTGTCGATGCCCTTGCTCGGCGCTCGTGACGCCTGCCTTCATTGGCTTCATGCGGTGCCTCCACAATGTATCTAGACCGAGAGATAGCGGTCGCGCGTGCTGGGATCGCGGGCCAGCTCTTGCGAGGTGCCTTTCCACACGATCCTGCCCCTTCTCCAGAATGAGGTGCCGGTCGGACAGACGCAACAGCGCATCGACGTTCTTGTCGATCACCAGAATGGAGAGGCCTTGGCGCTTGAGGGACGCCAGCCTGTCCCAGATCTCCTGGCGGATCAACGGCGCCAGACCTTCGGTGGCCTCATCCAGGATCAGCAGCTTGGGGTTGGTCATGAGCGCGCGGCCGATCGGCCAGCATCTGCTGCTCGCCGCCGGAGATCTGATCGCCGAGGTGGCGGCGGCGCTCCGCAAGTCGCGGCGGGAAGGCATGAGACGCGCTCCAGCGTCCAGGCCGCGGGCGCCGTTGCGGTTGGCGGCGGTGGCGACCAGGTTTTCCTCGACCGTCAAGGTCGGGAAAGATCTGCCGGCCCTCGGGAACAAGGCCGATGCCGGCCTGGGCGATGCGGAACGGCGGGGCGCCGGCGATCGGACGTCCCTCGAAGATCAGATCTGCCCTGCCATGATCGGCAACAAGCCCATCAGGCTGCGCACGGTGGTGGTCTTGCCCATGCCGTTGCGGCCCATCAGGCTGACAACCTCGCCCGCAGCGACGGTGAGGTTGACGCCGAACAGCACCTGCGATTGTCCGTAGCCCGCCTGCAAGCCGCGAGATGGCCAGCAGCGGCTTGCTGGTGCTCATGCCGCCTCTCCGAGGTAGCTGGCGCGCACGGCTTTATTCTCGCGCACCGACTGCGGCGTGCCGGTTGCGATCATGCGGCCCTCGACCAGCACCGAGATGCGGTCCGCGAGCGCGAACACCGCCTGCATGTCGTGCTCGACGAGCACGATCGTATAGCGGCGCTTCAGGCCTTTGAGCATTTCGATCAGCCGGCGCGTCTCCTCGGCGCCGGCGCCCGCCATCGGCTCATCGAGCAGGAGCAGCTTGGGCGCCTGCGCGAGTGCGATCGCCAGCTCGAGCCGGCGCTTCTCGCCATGGGAGGGCCGGCTCGAGCTGGCGATCACTCGCGCCGACGCCCAACTGCTCCCCCAACTCTGTCGATGATGACGGCGCCGGCATGACGCCCGCCTGATCGAAAATAGCTCAGACCTGAGCGCCGCTATACGATCGTGCTAGTCAACGCGACATGCAAGCGATGTTCGCGCTCGCGGACGCATCACCGATGCTGGTCGGGGGCTGCGCGATCGCAACCGGCCCGATCATTGCCTTTCGAGAGGCGGCATGGCGACAAGCCGCAATCTCCAGGCGGAGCTGAACAATCGCACGATTAACCTCACCATCTGCAGAAGGTGAAGCGATAAACGCGGCGGCATGGGCAAAGACCGTCGCGCAACTGAAACTGTTTACTGTGTAACAGAACGGACGTCCGATCGCCGGCGCCCGCCGTTCAGCGGCATCGACGCTGTTCAGGGCCGTAATCTTTCACCTTGACGTCGGAACCTGGTCGCCACCGCCGCCAACGACGGGGACGCTGGGCGCATCTGCTCGCAACTCATGCCGCGGCTTCTGAAACGCCGCCGCCACCTCGGCGATCAGATCTCCGGCGGCAGCGATGCTGGCAAACTATCCATTACGCCATCGCTTGATCCCTGAGACGAAGATCTGGCGGTGATCCGCCGGGATAATACCGAATTTCCGCTCTGGTGACGTCTGACCGTGTCTGGAAGAGGGCGGATCATGTGGAAACCTGCGAAACCTGGCCCGCGATCAGCGACCCCGCTCAGTCGTACGATGAGCGCCGCATGTAATGAGGCCTGGCGTCACGGCTGGCGGAATGGACAATCTGTCTGGAACATCTGAACCTATCGAAGGCTGACCTACAGCGCAGCTCTCGTGGCGTAACTCTGCTCGCCACTTCGTCGCCTCCGCATCCATAATCAGGACAATTCATCTGTATTAATCAGAGGGGCGTGTCACCTCGACGACAGAGTCCCACCGCCACGGCCGGCGACTTCATCTTTGCCCATGTCATGCACGGCCTGTAGCTCGTGACCAGCCGATCAAGTGTGTTCTTAGTGTCGCCCCGCCGCTGCAATGCCTGCAGTCGGCCTTCGACGGCCGGAGTGCCAGCTGGCTGAGCCTCCTGCCGCCTCTCCAGTGGGGCCAGAGGGAATCAACGGCGGCTGCGTGGTGCGGCACCACCTGGCCGGCTCTCTTCCGTCAGTCGCCAGCAACGCGCCCCGCTCTTGTTCTGCTCTCGAGGATTAATAGCCTTTACGTCCGCCTCGCGCTCGGTGATAGTCACGTCGTCGTGCTGGCGAAGCCATCGGGGCTCGGCGCTCCGCCTCGTCGATCACGCCCTTCAGCGCCGCGCGGATGTTGCGCACGATGTCAGCCGTCTGCGGCACAGGCGCAGCTTCGTAGACACTAGCGCAACCAGCCGCGTCGGCTCAATGACATCAGCGTACCGATGAAGCATAGCCGGAGTGCATCAGGATGGGCCACATCGCCGAGCATGCGTCAGCGTGGCGGGTGGAATCCTTCCCGCTGAGTAGATCCGCGTGCGTCTTTGGCAGCGCGACGATCAGTAATTCCTCAGTGTGTAACTTTCCACCGTGATAAACGGATCGAGCCATCGCCCACATGCGACAAGTCACAGAGCCCGGACAACTGCCGTTGCACCGGCGCTGTCGAACAGAGCGCAACTATTGATGAAGCCTGCCGAGCGTATCGTGCGGCAAATCAACGCAATCTCACCGTTCGGCACTCGTCGGTGAAACCTTACGCCTGGTATAGTCAAATGCCGGGCCGAACGCGATGGTGCGGCTGTTGAGCGACTTGCGAAAGCGCTCTGACACAGAGCGATGCGCAATCTTTAACCGCTCGACGTCACGCAAACACCCTGCGAGGCGACCGATGGTCGAGAATTGCGGCGCACAATATCCGGCCTGCGGCCGCGCGGCTGCTGATCTGGCCAGCGAACGTATAGATCAGCTCGCGAGGTGCGGATCGCCTGTCAGACGCGACGTAGGCAAGCTCGGTGAGTCGGCGATGGCATGGGGCAGGATTTGATATTCCGACAAGCTCAGCGCGGATACGCGGCACGGCACCTGCCGATCTGGCAACCTGATCCGCGCTCATGCAGCATCAGCCCGAGCGCAGCCGCCGACGCCGCCCTCTCCGCAATGATCACGTGCGCTCGACTTTTCCGCCTGGGGCGATCTTTGAAATCGCTGGGGCTGATAGTCGGTTGAGACGAAAAAATGCATGCGCAACACGAGTCATCCGACAGCTGCTGGGACGGAACTGCTCCCGTACGTCCTCGAGCAAACCTTCCGTTGACCAGTTACAGCCGACCCGCGCTCGTCTGTCGTGTGTCTCTTCGTGGGCCGTCGATATCACCGCTCGACGTAAAAATCCCACGAAGGAGCTATTGATTGAATCTTAGGCTGCGATGGTGGGGCGGATGATAGGCCGTTCAGGCGTGAGCGGCTGAAGCGCCGACACGTCGGAAGGTATCAACAATGACTGGTCAACCAGAACGCTTCTGCGCCGCCGCGGGAATCGTGCGAAAGTGTAAGCGCCGCGAGCACAGCTGTAACGCAAGCTCTCATCGATGTCTTTTGCTGCTTCTCCCGTGGTCTTTGAAATGTTGCTATATTTGGCGTTAATTGCATTGTTGAGTTGCGTTGAACAGCGGCAGCGCCGGCAGAATCGATCGCCCCAGCGGCTGGCGCTGGAAATCTCGACAAATCGATCGAGGTCACGGAAGGTAATGATCGCCGCGGTGAAAACACCTCATCATTGTAAATGCCTGACTCGAGGTCGACTCCTGACTGGAGTGCCGACACCGAGTCCATCGCGTGACGCCTGCGAAGAATCGTGGCGAGTCAGGAACCGCTGCCCGCACCCGCAGAGGTAGCCTACCGAAGTTTTCGTCGGCGCCAGCAGCGAGCCCAGCCCAGTACCAGATAGTTGATGCTCTTGATCTGCGGGTCGAGCACCTGTCCCGGCGACGGCGGCGATCTTGGCCCTCCTCGGCGAGGCAAGTTCCATAAGGCGGCGCTCGTGAGGTTGTGCAGCCCGTGAGTCATCGGCCGGCCGTTGCGATCTGCCGATGGCGTTGCCGATCGAACAGGCAGCAGCACCTCATGGAAACGAAGCGCGCTCGATGTGCGTCGGCGAAGATCGGCTGTTTGGTGGCGGTCTCAAAATGCCGTCGCCACATCCAACGCGTGGTCTGTGCGTTCCGGCTCACAATCGCGTGTCGGCTCGCGCAACGGCACTTTCCGCGTTGGCGCATCGCGCTCTTCAAAATGAACTCGTCAATGCTGCGTCGTTATCATCTCAGCATTCGGCCGGGCGTCGTTTTATTGGCGATCGATCGTTTTAGTGGCAGAGTTAATGTCGACGAAATGGCGGACGCCAGCCTGTCGGTCACGGATCATCACCGATCATAAATGATCGCTGTTCTCCCGACCTGAACTCTCGGCATGCGATGTGGTGCGCTAAAGCGACCACGCATCGTCAGCGTTCTCGATTACGCATCAGACTGGCCGATCAGAGACTGGGCTGAAACGATACTGTGGGCATGCGACTGCTGTCTCGCGACGCACAACTGGCCGCTGGGTGGCATCCTGCGCTCGACCGGCAGACGCAGGACACCGTCATGCTCGTTAGCCACGCAGCCAGTTTGTCTGTCATCGAATCACGTTGAAGTCGTTTTCCGATCGAGTGCTGGCCTTTGCGCGCCGGCGATCGCCGCCGCTGGCCATCGGCGCGGGCGGCCCTCGCTGCTCGCGCTCTTTGACGGCCGCATCCTTATCGAGCGCGTAACGGGCCAGCCCAGCGCAGCTACGCCAGATGATCGGCTGCGCCGCCGGCGCGATATGCCTGGCGGCATCATGCTCGAGGCGTGAGACCGCCAGCGGCGCGATGGCGTCGCCGATCCCGTCGGTCAGGCGCCGTCGCCGCCGCAAATCTGACGGCGATCGCGCATCTGGCGCGGCATCGCGTGCAATATCGGCGTCGCAGCACGAGGTCGAAGCATCGGCGGCCCCTGCCGCCCGTCGTCTGTCGCGAACATCACGCTGCTCAAGCGAAAAACGGTGCGCTGCCCGTCCATGAAGCGACCGCTCTATCGCAAGGCAACCACTCCGGTACCGCGGCCGGCGTCTGGCATGAGCGGAGGCATCCAGCGCTCAGCTCGTCCATAGTCAGTGCAAGCGTCATCGGCGTCCACAGGAAGGTCGTGATTAAATCGGCCAGGGCATCGTCGGCTTGCTCGCTTCGCAGGCTGGACCGACTGCCTCCTGATCGAGAGGCGGGCTCTCTCGTCAGCATATGGCGCGCTGGCGGCGTCAGTTGTGACTCGCGCGTCTCGCCAATAGCCCCGGTCTCGGCATATCGGCGTAATCGCCTGCGGCGCCGTGTGCTTTCGCGCTCGCCGGCCGCTGCAGAGTCACGGCGATGCTGGCCAGTCTGGTGTCACGCAGGGTCGAGTGAGGACTCATCGACTATGATCTGTGTATTCATGCGTGTTCGTAGCGTTGTCATTGCCCTACGCTCATCTGGCTAATATGACGCTCCGGCGACAAAAGTGCGACAAACTGCTTGTACGCATCAGCCTGTTTTTAGCGACAAGATCTGAACGATGGCCCCTTCATGGCGACCTCCTGCGGCAGCGCATCTGAAGACAGCCTGGCCGTGGTGCAATAGCCTAGTCTGGGTCGATGTGAAGATCGAGCGCAGGATTATCTGGCGCAGGCGCTGTCTTCCCAGTCTGGAGGCGAAACTGCCAGCGAACTCGTCGCCTCGCGCTCGATCAGAAGGGCGACGGCGAAGAAATATGGCTGTCTCATACGCCTCAGCCGCCCGGCATTCGCCGGCGGCAGGCCACCAGGCCACGCCAATGGTCGGACATCCGGGGCTCGGCGCTGGTAGGCGCGTATGTCGGCCGCCGCGCTCGACTGGCAGCATCGGTGTTCAGGCACGACACCGTGGAGCAGACCAGCGCTCGTATGCTGACTCCGAACGAGACCGTGGCTGACGGACGTGGGCCGCTATAGCGTCGACAGCCGGCGCCCACCGCGATGCCTGGCTCAGGCGGCATGCGCGTCTCGGCAATCATGGTACCGCTGGTGCGCCGCGAGTTCTCTCGTCACCAGGTAGATACTATAAGCGTACTCGATATTACCTCAGTCGCCATAAGCTGCGTGGCGGCATCCATGTGCTGCGCGCAGCAGACAAATCCTCCCGGAGGCCGTCGCTGACGATGATCTCGCTGGCGACATATCGCCGCCTCGCTGCCGCAACCTGGCGCGCCTGTCAGAGATTGTGCCTCGGCAGCGACCCGGCGTTGGAAGCTATTTGCCATGCGGAAATCGGCAACGGAGTCTGAAGGGCCGGAACCACATGGTGACGAAACCGCCCTCGTCGAAACGTGATCGTCCCGCGCCAGTAAGCAAAGCGTGTCGTACCAGCAGTCGCGGCGTCTGCACTGACCACCGCGATGCGCTGGTGCTCGTCGTCTGGCAGTGGCATGCTGCTCGATATCTGTGCTTCGGCGACATCAGGCACGCGACACGATATCGTCTGGTGCTCATCACGTCTACTGGCATCGCGACGCGAAGCGCAGAAATAGCGTACGATTGCACCAGCTGCGCCGGGATGCTCGGCGCTACCCCGGCGTTAACTTGCGCCTTCAACTGGCCCGCTCGGGAGTTCGAAGCATCGTAGCGGCCGTCCGATCTGCTGCCGCGCATTAGTGCAATTAAAGTAGTGTCGCATGGACGATTCTGAGTCTTTTCGTCGATGTTGCGCCGGGCCTGGCTGCATCGTGTCCGTCGCGTTAGCTATCTGTGTACCGATCCGCCGCAACCCGCGGCTCATCTTCACCTCGGCTTCTTTGCCGGCATCGCCTGCGGCGTGATCATCGTCGCGCTCAGAACACGTGCGATGACCTGGCGATATAATCGGCCGGCACTCACCGCGTTCTTCTTCCCTTCGACATCTTCGCAGGCACGTCTGCGTCGTCCGCCCGCGCGGCCACATGCGGCAGGCGTAGAACAACCAGGTCGGCTGTCTTGCTGCTGCGTGAACTTTGCAAACGCGGCTGTCGCACCTGGTCGCCGCGCGCTCGTTGTTCGGGATGTTGTTCGCGGCTGAAATGTTACGGTGCCTTTCGACAGGCACCAACGCCACGCATCTCAACTGCATGGCACAAGCCATCGGTATGCCGCCCGAGCGCGCTAAAGAAGCGTGCGCCGCTCGTCGCTGCCGGCTAGATCGCTCTCCGCTCGGGCGATAATCGACGACTTCCGCCAGTGCTGTCGCGGGACAAGCCATGACAATATATCCGCTGCGGCACCTCAGCAAAGGCGTCCGCGGCAAGATCGACCAGGGCAACGCAAATCGGGTAGACGCACGGCTGATAACTCATCATCGCGCTCGAGCCGACGAACGGCCGATCGGCCCAATCGCAGCCGGCATCGCCAGCGTGCTATCACCCTGGGTTTATGTTCGACCGCAGGTAGATTACCGGCTGAGCGCGCATCCGCGCCGTTAAGCCATTGCAGACCACTCAAAGAGGCCGGCCAGAATCATGGCAGACGCCGATCCGGCATGCTTTCCCCATTAACAGACGCACGCTTTAATCGGATGGCGTATCGCGGCGATCGACCGGCACTCTGGCATCCGGTAAGCTGGTGTTTATCGTACCTTTAAACTGCGCCACGGCTCGCGCGGCAATCGCCTCGATCAGGCCGACCTCAAGTCGCGTCAGCCGTAAGCAGTGTTGGCGTCGGAGATCTCGCGCTGACAGCTCAGGTTCAGCGGGCCCGTCCGGCCTCTCTGCCCGTTCCAATAATGTCCTCGGCATTGCGACCTGCGTGTCGCGATCGGCAGACGTAATCACGCATTCTGATGTGCGGCGCGTCGAATCCTCGACACGAAGCTCGTACCGGCGACTGAGCATTCGATCAGCATCGTGCTGAATGCGGTCTCGCGCGCGGCCTATCCCACACGCGCGTACGCGTCGGCCCGCAGCGCGCCTCCGAAAGTCGAGCGCCATTCCGGCCGTCGATCACATAACCAGGCCGCGCTCGGGAGCTATATTGCTTCAGGAGTTGGACATCATTCTGATCCTGTCGCGCGACCGCTGCCGGCTCGGCGTGGCATTACCACGGCGTGCCATGAGCCGGAGTCGTCAGCGTCAACTACCTCGGCCGACGCTGGCGCTGCCGTGCCGCTGGCAGCGGCGGCGCTGATCAGACGACGCAGGCGCGGCTGTTCGCCATCGGCCGAACGTCGAACTAGCGGTATCTCCACTTCAGCGCAAGTATTGTGCCGACTGTCGAAGCGACTGACCTTCCGACCGGGGGCGCGAATCGGCGATCACCACCTCGCGCTCAGGCTGGGAGAATGAACGTCTGCGCCGAGGGCATGGGCCTTCTTCGGTCGCGATGTCGGCTGGCGATCAGGTCCGCGTCCGTGCGATGTCGGGCCTTCGCGACCGTCGTGACGTCTGATATGACGAACGGCGCAGATGCGATGACACAGCATCAGGGCTGGCCCGCATCCGGCGTCTGCGCGCGATCCCATCCAGCCCGACTACCCATTCGGCGAGCGTGAACTGCGGCGCTAAAGCGACGCTGGCCGGAACAACGGCTTCTTCTGTAGACGCTCGATGTGTTTGCATTCGCTGAGCCTGGCGGAACGTGCAGGTGCGTCATTTCCGCCTGATCGACTGGGGCAGTCGATCGCGGACCGTTGAAGGAGCCCGGTCCCGGGAGATGCCCTTCGCTCTGCAAATAATCGAACTCGCTCTGCAGACGCCCAGTCGTAACTAACGCTGTCGACGCGCGCCAATAGCAGGTAGGAAAAATGGTATGGCGCAGTCAGTAATCTCATCAGACTTCTCCGGCGACGATGCCTGTCGCCTGCCAGCTGTTGCAGGCTTTGCCGATCCGTCCTGAGCCCTTGCAAGTTATTTTTGCAGTGCCCAGGCCAGACGGTCGCGGCCGTGGCTGCAAGCCTCACCGATAACGGCGGACGATCGGATATCGTCGGCTGTTGCCGGCGGCGACCTTTAAGCCATCGTAACCCGGCCGCTGGCGCGGCAAGCGGCGCCAGCCATTTCGTCGATCTCCATCATCTGGTGCCAACGACCTTCCTGATGGCCTCAGATCTGGTCATCATCAGGTGAGCCTGAAGCCCGGGTCATTCCGCAATTACGTTTATCTGTGCGCGGCGCGGCACGACAACAGCAACGGCACCGCCTGATCTGTTGATGCCGTAATCAGCGGGCGGCGCTCTCAGTCCGCCTGCCTCTCGCGCCCGATCGACCAATGCGGCAGGATGAACCGCGATGCGGCATCGCTGGCCTCTCACCGCAGCTGACAAACGCCACAGCTCGTAGAGCAATCCTT
>ERZ1370068.6090-contig-5091_pt1 | contig 86548 bp, 114 predicted proteins | sample MGYA00561227_ERZ1370068 | MGnify/ENA primary metagenome ERZ1370068 (study PRJEB38410, sample SAMEA6850437) | metagenome | study: Metagenomic assessment of the ecological functions of the soil: analysis of the soil microbiota associated with the...
CGGGAGCGGGCGCGAAGTGTTCTGGCACGCGAGGTAGCCGCAATCGCGTTAGTTCACGATGAACGACGGGCCCGTGTTGTTGGTGAACGACAGGTTCCCCGGATCACGTTCCCGCCGGTCGTGCCGATGGAGAAGGACTCAGGCCCGGCGCTGCTCGAGTCGATCTTGAGGTTTCCCTTGATCGTCGAGCCATTGATGAAGCTGCCTTCTTCCTCTCCGCTGATCAGCGACGTTCCCGCCGATCGTGGAGCCACCAGATCGGCCGAACAGGCGAGTTGTTGCAGGTGTAGTTACCGCGGACCGTCGAGGTCGGTCCTGATCCCGACAGCCGCTCCCGTCAGGCCAGTGACGTTCCCGCTCACGGTGCCTTGAATCCTGCACGAAGCGTCGGCAGGCACGACGACGTTGCCAACGATTTTCCCTGTCAACGGATTGGCTGTCCCTCCGGTGCAGGTCACCTCACCGGCCGCCGCCGCCGAGCCGACCAGAAGGTCATCACCATGACACTTGCAACGAGCAAGCCGGAGCAGGCCAAGACGGCAGCCCTGTCCGGCGAAATCCCAGTCCTCATTTTCTTAATCCCCTCTACGTATGCGGGCGCACGCGCGCCCCTGTTTGCCAGGAAGCTTCAAGAAGCACGCCGCAGAAGGTCTCACCTGCCCTCGGCAGTGACTTGCCGCCGCCCAGTCGGACTGACCACCCTATGAAGATGGACGCGAGGTGTCAACGAGTGACGTCAGTTGTACGGGCTCGGCGCGACAGCAGCCCACCAGCGGCTCGAGGTCGTTGTCGGGCCCGGCACTGATTCCGATTTTGTTTTGCGATCGCGAGTTTGTCTCGCGCGAATGACTAGAACTGCCCTAATCGCATGAGCCTCAGCCCGGGTGCGCGAGTGGGACCGGGCAGCCGAGTGCATTAGGGACGCCGCGACGACGCCTAGCTCACTGATTAGTCGTCGCCGGGTGCCCCTCGCGGTAGCGCACCCAGCCGGAGCTTACGCGGACGCGCACGGGTAGGTTTGCGAGCCGTGACAGGCCCGCTCGACGACATCCGCCGCGGCGTTAGGCTCCTGCGGGAACAGGTCGAGAAGCGGATCGGCGGGGAGCTCGACGCCTGCCGGATTGGCTCGGTTCGCGAGCCCGCCGGGCCGGCCCGGAGCCTGGAGGAGCTCCAGGCCGAGCTCGACTCGCTCGTCGGACTCCGAGACGATCAAGGAACAGGTGCGGGCCTGGTCGCGTTCCTCCAGGTTCAGGCGCAGCGGCTCGAGCACGGGCTACCGGAGGTGGCGACCTCCCAGCACCTCGTGTTCCTCGGCAATCCGGGCACCGGAAAGACGACGATCGCGCGCCTGCTCGCCCAGACCTACCACGCGATCGGGCTGCTCGGGAAGGGCCACCTCGTCGAGGTCGACCGGGCGGGGCTCGTGGGCGAGTACGTCGGGACGACGGCGATCAAGACCGACCGGGCGATCAGGCGCGCGCTCGACGGCGTCCTCTTCATCGATGAGGCGTACGCGCTCGCGCGCGGTGGCGGGTATCGCGGCGCCGACTTCGGGCCTGAGGCGATCGAGACGCTTCTCAAGCGAATGGAGGATCACCGCCACCGCCTCGTCGTGATCGTCGCCGGCTACCCGGGCCTGATGCACGAGCTCCTCGACTCGAACCCGGGGCTCCGTTCACGGTTCGCGCGCGAGCTCGTCTTCCCCGACTACTCGAACGACGAGCTCATCGCGATCACGCATCGCTTCGCAGCCGAGAACGAGTATCTCCTCGCCGAGGACAGCCGAGGCCGAGCTGCTCTCGGATCTTCGAGCGGGCGCAGCGCGGGGAGGGGTTCGGCAACGCGCGTTATGCGCGCACGATCTTCGAACAGGCGCTGAACGCCCAGGCGCTGAGGCTCGCGGGCGTATCGGGAGCGCGGCTCCGAGCGGCTCGAGCAGAGCGAGCTGACAAGCCTGATCGCTGCGGACTTCGGCGCAGCAGCCCGCGCGGCTCGCCGAGGGCGCTGAGGTCTCGCCGCCGCGCCGCCGACTGTGGCGCCGCGCTTCCTGAATGAAGCGCCGGGCCGGCTGCCAGGGTATCGCGCGAGCGAGCCGGCGGACTCGCTTCGGGTTTCACCCCGACGCGCAGGGCATTGCGCGTTGCCAGCCTTCCGGCTCGCTTGGGAGAGTGTTCGCTCCGGAGCTCCCCGGTTCGCCATCCCTCGATCGAGTGAGTTATCCGCGAAGCCGGGAATGGGCGTCCGTATTGGGCGAACGACGCCATACGGCGTGAAGCCACTTGATCTTCACGCTCAGACCGCCAACAATGAAGGCAAGACTGCGGCGACCGAGCTGGGGCATCGGCTCATCCTCTCCCCTGCCGAGAGCGTCTGCGGCCGTTCCCCGGACACGGCTTGAAGGCGCCCAGCCCGGCTCGAGTCAATCCTCGCGGGCCCGCGCGCGAGCGAAGCGCAAGAGAAGGCTTGAACGTTTCCAAGTACCAGGTGTATCTTCCTCGAGAGCCGAGGGCTTCAGACTGACGGCAGGCGCATAGACGCCACGGGGAGGGGGGCGTGCGCTCTTGAGGCCGCTCGGCTCCTTCGCCGCCAAGTGTGGCTTTTCTCTCCCCCTGTTGGGGGCCGCCGGTCTACGACTGTATGACATTTCCCTGGTAACCCGGCCGCACTTGCGGTCGGTGATCGTCGCGCCAACAGCCGTCCAGCAGAACTCGCCTTTGATCTGGCCGACCTCGTTCCCGGCGATGTTGATCTCGAACAGGCAGCTCTGCCCGACGCCGAGCGTCGACCTGATCGCGCAGCCCGACGGGCTGGATGAACGTATTCGGGCTGGGGGTGATCTCGGCGGCTGTCAGCGTCAACGATTCGCTTCCGACGTTGGTCAGGATGACGTCGGAAGTCTGCCGCCTCGGTGAGATGAATCTTGCCTGGCGTTCACCACGTTCCGCAGAGAACTGCAACGACGGCGCGCTCGCCGCCGCCGACGCGCTGGCTACAACGAGCCCTGCGGCTAGCGCTGCGATGACTGCGAACCCTCTCATGGGCCATTCTCCTCTCCCCGCAGCGCTAGCGAGCCTTTCCACAGTCGCCGCTGTGGTTCAAGCGGCTCCATACCCCAGCCGCCCCGAGGCTCAGAAGTAGAAACCTGACCGCTCCTTAGACTTGTCTCGCCGTCTCGGCCCCGGGAGGAGCGAAGTCGACCTCGCAGGGCCATCCTCGGACGATTCGCGTTTCGCGCCAGGTGTGGTTTCGTGATCCCCTCGGCGACCAGCGGCTTGCCCGACCTTCGTCACGTTGTTGTAGACAATGCTGCCGATGGCGAGTCTCCCGGTCGGCACCGTCACGTTCCTCTTCAGCGACATCGAGGGCTCGACCCGTTTGCTTCAGCAACTCGGCGATCGTTACGGGAGCTCGTTTCTAAGCATCGCCGTGTCATTCGTGAGTCGGCGGCCGATGCCGGAGGAACCGAAATCGACGCTCAGGGCGACGCCCTGTTCTTCTCTTTTCCGCGGGCACGGACGCCGTGAGTGGCGCCCTCGCGGCTCAACTAGGGCTAGGCGCTGAGCGCTGGCCCGGAGAAGCCGAGGTCAAGGTTCGAATGGGTTTGCACACCGGCGAACCGACCCTCGGGGAAGAGGGGCTACCTCGGCTCGACGTCGTCCGCGGTGCGCGGATCGCCAGCGCTGCCCACGGCGGCCGGGTGCTCGTCTCCGAGACTACGCGCGCACTGCTCCCTGCTGACCTGCCCGGGGCGCGGAGATCATCGATCTCGGTCAGCACTCGCTCAGCGACCTGGAGCGGGCCGAGCACCTGTTCCAAGTAGTTGCGCCGGGGCTTCGCTCAGACTTCCCGCCGCCGCGCCCGACCCAGCAGGTGGGCACAAGGAAGACCTCGAGCGACGGATCGACGAGTTTGTCGACCGCGGCCTCTCGTCCGTGTTCGAGAGGTTCGACCTCGAGAAAATGGAGTCGGGACGCTGGCTGTTGAAGCGGCGTGACGATCGCACCACTTGAGAGAGTTGTCCTTTGCCACTACATGTTCGGCACCGCGCATAGGAAGACGAGCTCGCGCTTCCCGCGGCTCTTGTTCTCGGAGCTCCGTTCCAGATCGCGACCGAGATCTCCTTGCCCAGCCGATTCAGCTCTGCACCACGAGCACGCGAAATCGCTTTCGGCGGGCACGCGCGGCGAGGGTGTTTGCGCGCGTCGTGCGTCAGGTGAATGATCGACACCTCGTACAGGCACTGCTCGCGCTCGATCAAAGCCCGCCGAAAGCCCTTCCGGCGTACGCGCGGGCGAGGAGCGCTTCGGCCTTCCGCCGGATCACTCGGGTTCCGAAGGAGACTTCCCAATCGCCCGTTCCCGCGCCTTTCTGATCACACGTCTCGGTAGCCGAGGATTCGGTCCAGTACCCGACGAATCGGAAAGGAGCAGCCGTCGACGCGCCGCCGCCCTCAGCATGAGGGCGGTCCCAGCGAGGAGGGTCGTGACGAGGGTGCGTTTCATTGTGCCTCCGTTCGTTTGGCGGCTTGGGCGATGTCTCACCTGTTGTCTCACGACAGCGCTCGCTTTGCAAATATTCGCCTTCGCCGTCATCGGGTCCCGGTCGGCGGCTAACTCAGAGGACGAGCTTGGCGCGTACGATCGGTGCGCCGTACCGCACGCGTCCGGAACTGCGGAAGCCGGGGCGGACGACCCACGTATAGCGACCCGGCTCGAAACTGAATCGGCGGCCACGGTACGTCCAGGAAGCCGGGACGACAAGCCTCGGCTCGGTCGTGCGAGCTTGGAGGATCCGCCTGCCGCCGCGGGAGAACTGAATAGCGTAAAAGGACGCCTTCGGCTCACGAATCCACCCAAACGTCCGCACGCGCGCCGCGACCCGACTTCTTGCCGGTGGTGGCGGCGCGAGGCTGTCCCTGGTTCGCCGCGGAGGAGTGTTTCGTGGTCGCGTGACGGACCGGCGACTCTGGCTTGCGAGACGTAACCTGCTTTCGAGCGCCGACCTGCTTCCCAGCACTGACTTCGGGACTGCCACCGCCTCCCACTCTGGGAGATTCCGATCCACGCGCCGACCCCGAGAAGAGCAAGTAGCGCGACTGTCCAGCCGACGCGAGACTTCTGCGCTTGGGGGCCTGACACGACTCGGTGCCGACACCTTTGTCGGGTCCCAACGGCGAGGATGCCCCTGCTGAGGCGGGGTCCGGCTGCACTGCCGACGGCGCACTCGCCGGAGGCGCGTTGTCGACTCTCGGCCTGGACGGGGGCTCGAGCGGGTCTGCGACACGTTCGGTGCCGTTCGGGTTCGGGAGCCCGCGGCGCGCAGCCTCGGCGAGGGCCGGATCGACGAGCGCGAGTTCGGGGCTTAGCGGCTCGCCACCGCGATTCACTTGGCCTCCGATCTCGTGGGGAGCACCGACTGGCAATGCACCACTCTCCCGGCTCAAAGCAATACCCTAGCGGCGTTTACTGAGTTTGCTCCTCGCCGACCCATCAAACTTCAACGGCCGGGCGCGGTCGAGGACGACATCGTCCGGACGTACTGCAGCGAGCGGCGAACGAACACGATCTCGACGACCGTCCGCCGAAAACGCTCGGCTCGGAGTCGTCGCCTCCACGAGTGAAGGCGGCGAAGTCGGTGGCCGCGGGTCGAGACGAGGTAGAGCGAGCGGATTCCGAAGCCCGGAGCCGCGCGGTTGCTGCTGAAGACGATGGATCTGCCGTCGGGCGAAAACACCGGATCATGATCGTCTGGGCCACGAGTAAGAACGCGCTTACCTTTGCCGCGGAGGTCTGTCGTGCAAATCCCGAATGTGTTGTTTCGGAGCTCGCACGCAAAGGCGATCAAGCGGCCGTCCGGCGAGAAATGGGGTTCGACTGCAGACAGCGGAAGGCGCGAGATCATGCGCGGAGCGTCGCTCGTGATCTCGCGCACGAACAGCTCACGACTCTCGATCGGCTCAACTTCGAGGCTGTAGGCAATCCGCGTTCCCGCGGGGGCGACCGCCGGCGTGTCGAAGCTCGCACCACCTTCGGTCGGATTCGTGCTCCCTGGCCACCTCTCGTAGCCCGCCCCCGTCCGCGCCGATCCGGTAGAGCGTCGTGCCGTCGCGACCGATATGGACGAACAGCAGTTTTTTGCCGTCCGGAAACCAAGCGGCGCGGAGCGCGAACCGGTTGAGTACGTGAAGGCTCTCGTTTCGCAGAAGCATCAGTACGTGGGCGCACGTGAGGCAACGCTGGGCAGTGAAGGCGACCGAACCGGCGCTTGGGAGCGAACTGCGGACTCGAGAGGAAGGCGAAACTGCCGACCGCGGGGCTCAGCCGAGTCGGTGTGCCGCCACGCAGTGGAAGGACGAACAGCGTCGCTCGGCTCGCTATTGACGGGTCGGCGACCCTGAGGCGCGCCGTTTCCGCGACCGCCGACCAACCACGCGAGCAGGATCGAACAGACGGCAAGCGCAATCCAGGCCGAAACGCAGGAACGGGCGCGATATCTTGCGCCCGTTCTGCTTCGCGTCCGAGTGTACGCGCGCGTCCTTGACAGCCTCACCTGAGATGGAAATCGGCCGCCATGCTGCCGGCGCCTCGAGGCGTTGCCGATGAACGGCAGCCCGAGCAGCTCCTCGGTCGTGCGGAGCATCGAGTAATGATCGTAGCGGGTGGTCACTTTTGCGCCGGCGGGCGTGGACGGCGAGAGCACGATCGTCGCAATACGGTTCGCGTTTGAGGAGCTGTAATCGTCCTCGTCCCACGTGACGAAGATGACCGTGTTCCCTGCCGTGTACTGACTGCTGCTGAGCAGCTTGGGCAGGAAGGTTCGACAACCAGGTATCGCCGGTTTTCGTCTCGGTCGCTGCGTCGCTCTGCGACGGGCAGGAGTGCATGTCGTTACAGAGGTTCGGCGTGATGAACGTAAATCGGGCCGAGAGATCGGGCGTCGTCCTCGAGCGGCACATCCCGGGCGGCGCATTGTGACGCGATGTTCGTGTAGTAGACGGCAGGGTTGTGCCTGACGGCGTAGTTGCCCGAGTTGGAGAGGTAACAGTTCTGACGGCATGTCCTCCTGGAGTGACTTCCAGCCAGCGCCGAGCTGCGAGAAGATGCTAGGGAACCGAGAGCGGATGCGAGGAGGGCCCGCTGTCGTCGGTGATGCCCTGGGTCGAGCCGCTCGTCATCGCGATGTAGTTCGGCAGGCTCGGATGCGCCTCGGCGTAGAAGTTCGTCGCCAGCCCGCACTTGTTCGCGACCCTGTTGATGTAGGGAGCATTCGCCGAGCCGATGATCTGCGAGTACGCTTGTTCCTCGAACACGACCCAGACGACGTGCTGCCAGCTCGTCGGCGGCGTCGCCGCGCTGCCGCAGGGCTGCCGGGCGGCGGCGGTGGCGGTGGAGACGGACATGCACTCGTGGCTGCCGTAAGACTCGCCCGCCCCGGAGATGTTTCCGGCTGCGTCGTAGGCCTCGACGCCGAACGTATAGCCCGTTCCGCACGAGAGGCCGCTGAACGTGTAGGACACGTACCCGTCGGATTGCCGACGTTGGCTCCGTTGACGTAGACGGTGTAGCCGGCGACGCCGACGTTGTCCGTTGACGAGACTCCAGGAGAGGGCAGTGACGCTGGAGACCGTTGCCGCTGTAGCAGAGAGGTTCGACGGTATTGCAGGTGAGGTCGCGTCGACGCACGGTGGCGTCGAGGCCGTGAGTGAGCTCTTCGTCGAGTGGTTGTCCTGCGGCGTCGTAGGCGTCCACCGCGAGCGTGTAACTCAGTGCCGCACGTGAGGCCGGGTGAACGTGTAGGTGGTCAGCTGCGTCGGGCCGACGAGCGCACCGTTTCGATAGACGTCGTAGCCGGCTACGCCCGTGTTGTCGGTCGAAGCGCCCCAGGAGACCGTGATGCTCGCTGCATTTGCGCCGCTGACGCTCACGAGGAGTGAGCGCGGTAGGAGGCGTCGTGTCGGTGCACGGGCTCGTGGCGACGGTAAGCGAGGCCAACGGCGAGCTGTTCCCGCTGCGTCGTCGGCCTCGACCGCGATCGTGTGGCTCGTTCCGCAGCTGAGACCGGAGAAGCTGTAGCTCGTCTGGCTCGTCGAGCCGTCGAGCGCACCGTTCCGGTACACCTGGTAGCCGGTGACGCCGACGTTGTCCGTGGAAGCCGTCCAGGCAACAGTCAGGCCCAACGCCGTCACGCTGGTGACGCTTGAGGTTGCGTCGGCTGGGTTGGTGAGGTGGTGTCGGTGGTGCTGCTGCTGCTGCCGGCCGGCAGCTCGTACAGAGCCATCGTCCGGCATCGCGACGCCGTCGCCGTTGCCGTCGGTGGGCACAGGGTCGTGGTCGAGATCGAAGCTGTAGCCGTCGTTCGCACCCCGGTCGACCGCAGGGCTCGTCGAGAGCAAATGGAAGTTTCGACTCGCCGGGTCGACGAAACGCGGGTCGGCGAACGATGCTGTTCGCGCCCTTCGAGAACTGAAGGATTCCTCCGTAGAAGAGGTCGTTGTTCTCGTCGAGCGGCGCGTCGGCGATAAGCTGACCTTCCAGACCGCCTGGATGATGTTGTCGCGCAGGGTGAGGATGTCGGGGCTGCAGCCGGCGTAGCAGACGAAGCCCTGGCTGGAGCTGCCGCTCAGGTAGACGGTGTTGTTGTAGACGCGCGTGTGCGTGACGGGGCCGAGGCTGCTGGCGCCGCCGCGGGTGACCAGGAAGGTCGAGCCGGCGAGCGAGGAGCGGACGAGGTTGTAGGCGAAGGTGTTGTCGGCCGAGCGCGGGTTGCCGAGCTCGCTGAAGTCGTGGTTGTCGACCGCGACGTTGTGGTGGACGTTGTTGCCCTGGCCGCCGTAGACCTCGACCGCGGCGCCGTCGCGGCCGTAGTCGTAGGAGAAGGCGTCCGAGCCGGAGATCCGGTTGGAGGCAACCTCCGCCCCATCGCCGTTCAAGAGCACGCCGAAGGCACCCGAGTCGTCGTTGTTCGGCGAGGATGTCAGTGACCGACATCTTGTTGTTGTCGACGATCTGGTTGTCGAGCACCTTCGCACCCACCGAGCCGGACTTGACATCGACGCCGGCGACGTTGTGGCTGAGCACGCTCTGCTCGACCCGGTCGTTGGCGCCCAGGATCTCCGCACCGGCCCAGGAACAACCATCCGCCTGTAGGCCCGAGACCGTCAGATAAGAGCCCGCCAGCACGACGCAGCTCGTGGCTCGGCCCCTGGATGACCGGCAGGTTCCCGGTGCCGTATGCACCGACGGTGATCGGGCTGGCGCTGTTTCCACTGGCGGTGATCTTGAGGCTGCCGGTCCACACGTCGCCGCGCTTGAAGAGCAGGCGGTCGCCGGGAGCCAGCGACGCCGTATTCGGCTTCGCGAGCGTCTTCCACGCACTCGTGTCGGAGGTGCCGGCGTTGAGGTCGCTTCCGCCCACGCTGTCGACGTAGTAGGTCCGCGGGCCGCTCAGGCAGGGACTGGTCGACGCCGACGTCGTGGTGCGCGGCGAGACATTGCCGGCAGCGTCGTGAGGCTTCGACGCCGAACGTGTAGCCTCGCGCCGCATGCGAGGCCGGTGAAGTTGTAGCTCGTCGTCGTGTTGCCGACCCTGGTGCCGTCGACGTAGACCGTGTACCCAGCGACGCCGACGTTATCCGTCGAGGCTGCCCATGACATCAGAACGCTCGATGTCGTCGAACCGGCCTTGACGAGGCTTGTCGGGGCCGACGGAGCCGTCGTGTCGGGGCATGCCGACGTCGACGCGGACTTAGAAGTGCGCTGCGAGACGTTGTCTGCGGCGTCGTAGGCTTCCACTGCGAAGCCGTAGCTGGTGCCGCACGAGAGCCCGGAGACGCTGGCGCTCGTCTGAGCGGTCGACGTGACGAATGTGCCGTCACGGTAGACGCGATATCCGGCGACGCCGGTGTCATCCGTCGACGCGGACCACGACAGCGAGATGCTGTTCGTGGTGGGCCCGCTCGCGGTGAGGTTGGTGGGGGCGCTCGGAGGCGTCGTATCGGCTGAGGTCGCCGTCGCCTCAGTGATCACCAGCTGAGCCGCGGTTGCCGAGCCCCGTTCTTTGCTCGCAAGCACAATCGAGCTCGAGCTCGAGCTCTCGAGCGCGAAGCTGTAGGTGCCATTTCCTGAGACGAGCGAGGAGACGTCGATCGAGGTCCAAGCGGACGCCGTCAAACGTCCGGACGACCCCGCGACCTGCTGGGCGGCGGGTGGCGCCGTCCTGTAGTTGAGACTCGACTCGCTCCATGAGTTGTTAGTCACACCGCGAACGTCGAAACCGGTGGAGTTGCTCCTCCGCGCGTAGAGCCTGAGTGTCGCGCCCGACACCGGGCCGGCGATGCCGCTGACAGCGAAGCGGAGGTAGGCGATCTTCGGCATCCGCTCGACCTTTAGCGACGGCTGCGAGCCGTAGGACTTGCTGGGCGCATTCGCGCTGACGTACGTGTCGGCCTGGACGGCGAACGTGTGGACGGCACCGCTTTGCGTCGAGGCTCGCCCCGCGCTAGGCAGCACCACAATGATCAGCGCGAAGGCTGTAACTGCAAAGCGCCCGCACACGCCTACGAGTTTCTTGTTCATCGAAGCCTCCGTCGCTCGTTTGCGGCCAACGACCGAACCCCGGCGCCGCGAACCCAAAGACGGTCGCTCTTGACCCTTCCTTAATCGGTTCGCGCGGCTCGATGAACATCGCTTGATGTTGGTATCTGCGATGCGGAAAGCACGCAGACAGCGCGGTTGGGCGCACGTGCCGACCGTCGCTTATTGCTACGGTCAGCCTCGCATGCCCCGGCAATGCCCAGTCGCGGCGGCACCGAGGGCGCGTCGGGTCGGCGTCCCGGGTGAGCCGCCGTGCCGAATCCATGCTTCATTACCTCCCGCTCGTCCGGCGGATCGCTTTACGCTTGCGGCCGGTCGCGCCGGAAGCGGAATTCGACGAGCTGATCTCCGTCGGCACGATTGGACTGATCGAGGCGATCGATCGGTATGACCCCGACCGAGGGTGCCACTCGCAAATTTCGCCTACCTCCGGATCAAGGGCGCGATCATCGACGAAGGTCGGCGGCAAGTCGGGGGCTAGGCTGGGCAGCAACCTTGTCAGCCTCCACCAGACGACAGTCGGCGATGCCGGTAGCGAGGCGGATATTGAGCTCGTTGACCTGAGTACCGACCTCGACTTCGCCCGCACCATCGGTGCACGTGGAGCTGAGCGAGCTCCTGACTGCGGTGAGCCGCCTGCCATCGCGCGCGAGCGCGGCATCGTCGTGCTGCATGTGAAGGGATTCACGGTCGCCGAGATCGCCGACCCGGAAGGGTGCAGTCGCTCCCGGGCATCTCAACTCCTGACGCAGGCACACCTCAGGCTCGAGGAGGCGACCGCCGCGTGAGCTTACTCCGCCGCCGACTCGAGGGCAAGGCGCTCTGGAGCCGGAGTTCGAAGTCTTGCGTGCTGCCGCTGAGGGCTTCTCGGCTGCGGAGACAGCGGATCGACTTATTAAGTCGAAGCACACAATCATCACTCAGCGGCGTTCTCTTCAAGCAAAGCTCGGCGCCCGAAACCTGCCGCACGCAGTCGCGCTTGCGGTAACGAGAGGCGGCTCTCTTTCGCCCACGCTCAGCGCGCTCCACGCCTTTTTGCCCGCGCGCGACGAACCGCACCATCCTCTCCACGCTCGACCGCAATCGCCTCGATGGCGAAGAATCAAACAGTCTGGTGCTCGAACTAGTAGCGGAGTGGCGCTGCCCGTTCTGAGGCCACTCGCCGGCTGGCAGGATTGGCGAACGAGCTGAGGGAGGGTAAATGGGAGTCGCAATGCGGCAAAAGACTCTGGGAACGCTGGCGGACATACCGGGTGACGGCACTCAGAACGGTCGGCCTTGGATCCCGGACGGCCCCAGTTGCGAATCCAGACGCGAACTTTGATCTATCGTCCCGAACCTCGCCGCATCGGCGAGCGGACCGACTTCGGCGAGTGGGTGGCTGCTTTTAACGGACGCGCTCGAGGAGCGGCGCGAGCTGTCCCGGACCGCGTCGCTCGAGTAAGTCAAGTCGTCCACTCGGGCTTGCCGGCGCACGGGAATGGTGGCGCCCGCGCGAGGACGGGGTCACCCGATCTGGATGCTGGCCTCGTCGAGCGTGCCCCGAGTCCAGTCAGAGCCGGGCCGGGCACCGATCACGACTGGGGTGGTGTTGGCGATCGAGCCGACGGAGGCCGCCTTCGAGAACGTTTGCCCATCGACGATTACCTTGATCGCGGAGGCGGTCTTGACGCATTGGATCGTGTGCCACTGGCCGTCGAGTCAGGTTCGGCCCGGTGATCAGCTTCGAGCGTAGCCGGCCCGAGCCTTCGAAGCCGCACGGAGGCCTGCCCGGATCGCTGGAACTCCATCTTGTACTCACCGCCGGTAGTGGTGTAAAGGCCCTTGCGAATCAGATCCCAGTCCGCCGGGGGCGCAGGGGGTGCCGGTCGTCTTGAAGTGAATCGTGATCGTGATATCCGCGCTCCCAGGGTTGAGGTCGCCGGCCGTCGGACCGAGACGTAGCTGGATGAGCCGTTGACGCCGTAGCCGACCCCATGGAAGCCGGAAGCCCGGTTTGGACTGAGTGGAGAGTGCCAGTGTGGTTTCCGATCGAGTCGTACATGAGGGTGCCGGAGGCTTCGTCCATGTGCCAGAGCGCCACAAGCCCAGGCTGGGTCGAGAGTCGCCTGCACGACCGTCGTCGCGGCGGAGGTCGCGCCCGCCGAGCCGGCGGAGTTGGGTGGCGGTCACGACCACACGCAGCGTCCGGCCGACGTCGCGCGCTCGTCGCCAGATAGGTCGGCCCGGTGGCGCCGGCGATCGCGACGCAGTTGGCACCGCCCGAGTCGCAGCGCTGCCACTGGAACCCGTAGGTGATTGGCTAAAGTCCCGCTCCAGCTGCCGGTGCTCGCGGTCAGCGTCTGCCCCGTCCTGCGGCGTCCCCGAGATGATGGGCGGCGACGTGTTCACCGGCGGCGCCGCAGCCGCCGCCTGCACGACCGTCGTCGCGGCGGAGGTCGCGCCCGCCGAGGCCGGCGGAGTTGGTGGCGGTCACGACCACGCGCAGCGTCCGGCCGACGATCGGCGCTCGTCGCCAGTGTAGGTCGGCCCCGGTGGCGCCGGCGATCGCGACGCAGTTGGCACCGCCCGAGTCGCAGCGCTGCCACTGGAACCCGTAGGTGATTGGCTGCGTTCCGCCCAGCTGCCGGTGCTCGCGGTCAGCGTCCTGCCCGTCCTGCGGCGTCCCCGAGATGATGGGCGGCGACGTGTTCACCGGCGGCGCCGCAGCCGCGCGCCTGCACGACCGTCGTCGCGGCGGAGGTCGCGCCCGCCGAGGCCCGGCGGAGTTGGTGGCGGTCACGACCACGCAGCGTCCGGCCGACGTCGACGCTCGTCGCCTAGGTAGGTCGGCCCGGTGGCGCCGGCGATCGCGACGCAGTTGGCACCGCCCGAGTCGCAGCGCTGCCACTGGAACCTGTAGGTGATTGGCTGCGTTCCGCTCCAGCTGCCGGTGCTCGACCGGTCAGCGTCTGCCCGTCCTGCGGCGTCCCCGAGATGATGGGCGGTGACGTGTTCACCGGCGGCGTGCAGGTCGTAGAGGCACCGTTCTGCACGCTGATGGTGTCGGCCACGATCGTGAAGCGCCTGCGCGCGCCGTGTCGTTGCCGATCTGGATGGTCGAGACGCCGGCCGTCCCTAGGCTCGCACCGCTCGTCTGATAGATCAGCGGTGCCGTTCAGGCGCACCTCCACCGTGCTGCTTCGTCCCGTTCGTGATCACGTGGAGCGCGATCGTCGCCCAGGTATTCAGTGGGAGCGAACCGGTGGTCGAGTAGCAGCTCCCGCATAGCCGAGGCCGATTGACCCGCTCGTCCCGTTCTGTCGGTACACGCTCACGATTCGAGCTGAGCTCGGATCGAGGAGCTTCGAAAACGGTACGTTCCCGCCGCTCGCGCCCCTGCTGGAGTACCTGGAAGTCGCCGCTCGCTGCGCATCAGTCCAGTTGTGCCGAGGCGAGGGGTCTGCCGCGCGTAGGCCTTCGACCCGGAGGTCGAGCTTTCCGAGAGCCGGGCCGCGAGTGATCCCGTGCGGACGATCGCGCTTTGGACGGCCGCCGTACCGTCTCCGGCGGTCTGGACCGCAGGTCCACGCCGAAAAGTTGCCGGACTCGAACCCATCGCTGAAGACCGTATCGGCGCTTGCCGTTCCCACACCTGCAAACAACGCCACCGCGCACGCAAGACCCGCCGCCAGGATCAGTGAAGACGGGCGTCGAGCACCACGCCGCCTCGCGCCGAGGCGTTGTCGTTCACCACCTGCAATTCGGACTCGCCCACCCGGTTCTCTCTCCCGTCGTTCGCCTTCAAGGCTACCGGGTCTGGACCACCGATTACGAAGCGCGGCGTCGTCATCTCAATGGAGCGTCCAGTACTCCTGCGTCTGCTGGTTGACTGCGAGCAGAAGAAGTCCGGCCCTTGCAGGGACGTCGCGTTTGCTCGTGCTGGCGTTATGGATCAACGGGGCGTTGGCGTCGTTCAGAACCATCCCGCCGAGCCCAGGGCGGAAGGAAAGGTCGCCAGCCTGCGTCGACTTCTCGTAGATCGCCCTGCCCCGGGTCGTGCACGTGCTAGTTCGGCGGCGCCGGGGCGGTCGCGAACATGTGCACGGTTTGTCGCCCCTCGTCGATGACGAGAGTCGGTCTGTTCTGGCACAGGGGCGCGGTCCCGTAGATCGCGCTTCTCTCAGATGTCCGGCGAGGTCGCGGCTGAGCAAAAGGACGAGCGGGCTCGAGTGGATGTTGGGACGTCTTGACCGGCGGCGTGAACCACCCCACGCGAGTCAGCCTTCAGATTGATGTGGTCATCCGCCTCACGGCCTCCCGCAAGAGCCGCCTCGGGCGTCTTCCGGGACTTCTCGGGTGCGCCGTCCGCGATGAATGGAGAACCAAAACCATCCTTGCCGGAACCTTGGTTGCTCCACAGGACTACCGATGCGGCCGGAGAACGCGACGACCGACGAGATGTCGTCAACGCTCACTGCGGCCTGCGGGAACGGAAGTCGAGACGGCGACCCCGCAGTGCCGGCTGGTCGCTCGCATCGAGGGCAACATAGATGGCGTTGTTCTGCGTTGCCAGGTCGCCCAGATTCTCCCGGTCGTTGTCCTCCTCGATCACGAGGGTCTCCGTGCGATAACGATTGATCACCGTTGCGAAACCCGTGGTCAGAGTCGTGTACCGATGCTTGCTGTGGCTGGCACGAGAACCGGAAGAGATAACTCGCTTTGACCCACCCACTGCCGGCTGCATGTCGCGCACGCGTTTGTGGGGTTGCGATGCAGAGGTGCGAACCATCCCACAAAGTGTCAGCGTCCGTGCTGACCCGGCGGTCGACCGCGGTCTTCCGTATCAATCCAGCTACGCGCACTGCCGGAAAAACGAAAGATGTGGGAATCCTGGCTGCGCGTTGTCCCACATGTTCCGCCCACCCACGAGCCGTCAGTTCCACCAGACCACGCTCTCGCTCGCCGGTCCCTGTTGCGCGCGACCGTCCCCGGAAAGAAGGGCCCTCCACCTGAGCCTCGCCCGCTCGGGCGCCAGTCCGTTGAACAATGCCGGCGAGGCACCGCCGGCGAGGGCTCCGAAAGACAGGGCCGATCGCGAGCACGGCCGCCGCCGAAGCACGGTCGAGCGCCGAGCGCTACGGCTGCTAGGCGCCCGCGCGTGAGCCCGAAAGCCGCGCGCGCGGCTCCTAGAGGGCGAGCCTCGGGTCGATGGCCCGCGTCTGTTGCGTCCCTGAATCGCGGCAGTCGCGTTGCTCCGGAGTGAAGTTCGACGGTCAGGCTCCATTGTCGCCCTGATCAGGAAGCAGTCAACGCCGCCGGCCGGGCGACCGCACGGACGAGTCCGAAGAAGAACGCGGAGGAGTCGCCGAGGGATCGGGTCGCGCCCAGGACTGGGCTCGATTAGCTAGAGGAACTCATCTGACCAAGGCCAAAGGCCAGGCGCATGCTCGCAGGCCGACGCCGCGTCACCGGAGGCGTCTGCGAAGGCCGAGGAGCTCTCTCGGTTGTCCGCAACATCGAGGTAGTGGTTGGAACCTTGCTCGCGACCTCGTTCCCCGTCGAACGGTAGGCGCGATGACGATTGTCGGGATGTGCTGAGGCTGTGCGGTAGTCGTCCTCGTCCCAGGTGATGAAGATGACGGTGTTCCCCGCCGTGTACTGACTGCTACTGAGCAGTCTGGGCAGGAAGGTCGACAGCCAGGTGTCGCCGGTCTTCCGTCTCGGTCGCGAGTGTCGCTCTGGGACGAGCAGGAGTGCATGTCGTTACAGAGGGTTGGGAGTCACGAAGGTGAACCGCGCGCCGAGCCGAAGCGGATACGTCAGGCCGTGCGTTCTACGCTTCTTGCACCGCTGGCGGATGTTCGTGTAGTAGACGGCAGGGTTGTGGCCGGACCGCATAGTTGCCCGAGTTGGAGAGGTAACAGTTCGACGGCATGTCCTCCTGGAGCGACTTCCAGCCAGCGCCGAGCTGCGAGAAGATGCTCGGAACCGAGGCGGATGCGAGGAGTGGCCCGCTGTCGTCGGTGATGCCCTGGGTCGAGCCGCTCGTCATCGCGATGTAGTTCGGCAGGCTCGGATGCGACTCCGCGTAGAGTTCGTCGCCAGCCCGCACTTGTTCGCGACGCTGTTGATGTAGGGAGCATTCGGGGAACCGATGATCTGCGAGTACTGCTTGTTCTCGAACACGACCCAGACGACGTGCCGATAACCGGCGGCGGGCGCGGCTCGATGCCGCACGCACGAGGCGACGAAGCCTTTACCGCCTGGCGGTCGAAAGCGCGTGCGGCGGTCGACTCGTGCGGAACGCGCCAGCGTAAGAGAGCCCAATCACAACGACGAGCAAAGCCGCGACGCCGCAGGTCGAAGATAAGCACTCACCAGAATCGCAGTAGAGGCGAGCGCGGGATGCTACAGCAGAGGGTTTGCGCGTGCTCGTGGAAGCGCCCGTTGACGGTTGCACGCCGTTGAAGGAAGATGCAGTTGTCAGCTCGGAAGGGGAGAAGGAGCGACAACACGGCTGTCCCGACGTCGACTACCTCGACCCTGAGTGTGAGCACCAAGCCCGACGACGAAGCAGGGGAACTACACGCTCACCGTGACAGGCACCGGCAGCGGCCTGACGCATTCAGAAGTCCCTCACACTCCAGGTAAAGCGAAGATAGCGCCGGTTCCGCCGGACGCGCCCAACCTCACGAGACTTTCGATGCGTTTCGAGATCGCAGGAACGGTGCGTTTGGCGCTGATGGGCGCCGACGAGCGCACCGGAGCGCGTCATCTGCCGTGAGCTCGATCCCTACGAACCGATCGATGGGCGCGGCGACCCCTGACCTGACGCTCGAGGCGATGCCCGACTTGCCGGCGCCGATCGACCTCCAGAACCCCGCCGCGGATGCTCTCGTCACCGCGACTGACGGCAACCACCTGCAGCTCTCGTCGGGGACACTCGTGCACCGTGCCGCGTCTGGCGTTGCAGGGGCCGTTCCAGCTCCGGTATGAGCGCGGGTTCCCACTCGCGCACATCTTCGGCTCCGTCGTGCGTCCGACGATCCAGCTTGCTCTGGAAGATCACAACGCAGTGGCCGTGCACTCGGCGGGCGTGGAGTACGACGGATCGGGCATCGTGGTCGGCGGATGGTCGGAGAGCGGCAAGACCGAAGCGGCCCTTGCCTTGATGGAGCTCGGCGCCCGCTTCGTCTCGGACAAATGGACGGTTGCTGGCGCCGATTCATCCGATCAGTCCGTTCCCGATCTCAGTCGGCGTCCGCCGGTGGGCTCTCCGCTACCTTCCTCGGCTTCGCCGCTCGCTACCGACGATCGCTCGAGCTCAGCTCGCCGTCGCCGGGCTCGCGGCCGCAGTCACAGCACCTGCCCGAGCACGTCAATCCGAGAATCGCGTCCTCGAAGTCGTCCGCGCCGCGGTCGACAAAGGCGTGGCGCTCGCGGACCGGGCGTCCGTCCGGCCGTCCGACCTTGCTCGCGCGTACGGCCAGAGCGCTCCGGCTGTCGGCGCTCGGCTGGGGGCCGTGGTTCTTCTGACCACCGTCCCGGGGCCCGACGTGTCCGCCTCCCTCACCGATTCGCGCTGGGGCGCTCGCCGGCTCGCTCGGTCCGCGGCCTATGAGCGCCGTGCTTTCTTCGACCTCCACCGGCGGGCGCGATACGCCTTGCCTCAGCTCGACGACGAGCTCGAGGGCGCGATTGAGCGACGCGAAGAGCAGCGGCTGCAAGTGGCACTCCAGTCGTTGCCGGTCATCGAAGTGAAGGCACCGTTTCCCGCTGATCCACGCCGAGTGGCCGAGGCGATCCTCGCCCGGCTCCAGTGAATCCGCCGGCCGGTCAGCGCTTCGCGTTTCGCCCAGGAGCTCGTTCTCGAGGTTCAAGGCTCTAAATCAGTCCTCGCGCATTTCGCTGCTGAATACGGCGCAGCCGAGGTGAAGGGGCGCTTGAGACCCAAGTGTTCGCGTTCGCTTCGGTGCGGACGAGCCACAGCCGGGGATCGGTGTCGTCGACGGCCGCTACAAGACCGTGCGCTGGCGAATCTTCCTTTCCTCACCGGACGCCCGAGTTCTCGATGCGTCGATCAACATCAGCGGCGCTCCGACGTCGTTCGCTTTCTCGCTGCTGCAGGGGTTCTTCGTCGAGCCGCTACTGGCCTTGGCCGCAGCGCGCGTTCAACACGTCCTCTTACCCGCTGCTGCGGTTGAACTCGACGGTAAAGCGGTGCTCGTCATCGGGCGGTCCGATCCGGGAAGAGCTCCGTCTGTGCGCGAGCCCTCGCCGCCGGTCGGCAGGTTCTCGGTGACGACCACGTCCTCGTCGATGAGCACGCGACGATCTTCCCATTCCCCCGTCGCCTCCGCCTGTATTCGGATCTTCCGGTGACGGCGCCCGAGGCATATCGGTCGCTGGCGCGAACGCAGCGGAGGCGCCTTGCTCGCGCGAAAGGTGGTTCGTCGTGCGACGCGCGGGTACGTAGCGCCGCCGCTCCGGGTGCAGCCCGCGGATCTCGGCGGGTCTCCTGCCGAACCGCTGCCGCTTGAACGAGATCGTCGTGGTCGAGCACGGCGACGGTTCAGACGTCGAGGAGGACGAGTTGGATCTCGATTCGCTCATTCCGCTCGCAATGCAGGTTCTGCGCGAGCAGCGGATGGCGCTCGCTGCGGCGAATGCAGATTGGCGTCAGGCTTCGAACGCGGCGTCCGCCGACGAGGCCCGTCTCCTACGAGCCGCTTTCGTTCAGACGCCCGCGCAGCGAATTGCGATCCCGCGTGGATTCGACGCCGCCCGGGCGGTGGAGACCCTCGCCGACTGGATCGGTATCGGTCTCTGAAGTGAGGCACCGATTCCGGCGCGCTCGTCCGCCGACCTTCGATCGCTTCCGTAACCGAGTGGGCCCAATGGTCGAAGTCGGGGCGATCACCGAGCCGTCGGAAGATTCGCGCGCGGTCGTCGAGCCAATTGAGCGCGACCGTTGCAACGCGCCCCGGCCGACTGCCGCCTTAGTGTTCGACCTAGCCGACCACCCATTCCAAGGTCATCGGCGCGCCCCATCCGAGACTTGAGGCCGTCGGCGGGCTGTCCCGGGGTGTTCTGGTCTGGGCGGTGCCCTGATGAACGAACCGGACCGCCTAAGCCGCACACGATCGGACCCACCGGGTCACCGAGGGCCGCCTCCGCCTCCCGAGGCGCCCGCGCGTCGGGCTTGGTTCGGGCCTCGACTGCTCGCGACGACCTTCGACGGTGTCGACGACGTCAGATGCCCAATCGTTGAAACCTGGGCGATCACCCAGGGGGTGTGCTCACTTCGCGGCAGAGGATCGAAATGGTACTAGGTGGGCCAGACGACCTGCTGGCGAGGTCCCCAGGTTAGGATCGCTGGACGACCGGACAGGTAAGACCTTCTGGGTGCCGTGCGCAGCGGTGCTCCTTCTCGCGGGTGCGGCGCTTCCGGTACGCGGCGATGCGGCGAATGATCCGTCCGCGGGACTCCGCGATCGCGGCCTGCACCGCGCTCCCGCCGAACGCTTGTTTCCGGGCGTGGCGCACTCGACGGGGACCCGCTCCAGCGGCAAGAGCGCGAGGACTTACTATGTCGACTCTGTTCTCGGGGACGATTCCGCTCGGGAAGTTCGAGCGGGAGCCCGTGGAGGTCGTTGACTCGCGCAAGGTCGCTCCGGCTCGCGCCGGGCGATCGCCTCTTGTTCAGGCGCGGGCGCTCGTGGAAGGGATCGCTGCGGATTGCTTCGAGCGGGACGCGAGAGGCACCGATTCCGCGTCGGTGCGTACGGGCGGGGCCGGGTGCCGCGAATCTACGGAGGGTTCAGCTGCGTCCAGCTGGCGGGCTCGTACGTCGTGCTCAGAGGGCGTGCAGGCGGATGGCTGTACGTGGGCCGGCGTCGAGATCACCGGCACCGGCGACCGGGTCGAGCAGAGCGTGCTCAGCCACAACGCCGCCGGCGTCGTTGTCAAGTCCGGCTCGGTGGGTGCGAAGGTGCTCGACAACCAGATCGTCGACAACAACAAGATGTTTGTACTGACCCGGTCGCCGAACAACGACGACTCGGGCGCCTTCGGCGTGCTCTTGAACGGCGATGGGGCGGAGGTTGCCTCCAACCGGATCTCCGGCTCGGACGCCTTCTCCTACGACTACGGCCGCGACGGCGCGGCGGTCGAGGTCTACGGCGGCCAGGGCAACAACGTCCACCACAACGTCGCCGTCGACAACCACGACTTCAGCGAGCTCGGCAACCCGCGCTCGGCCGACAACACCTTCGCCTACAACCTCGTCCGCTCCTCGCTCGCCGGCTCGACCTTCCTGGTCACCCGCGGCGGCGCCAGCAGCCTCGGCCCCGTCACGCACACGCGCGTCTCACAACAACACCGTCTACCTGAGCGGCAGCTCCAGCCAGGGCTTCGTCTGCTACGCCGGCTGCAGCCCCGACATCCTCACCCTGCGCGACAACATCATCCAGGCGGTCTGGAAGGTCGGCTATGCCGACGCGCCGCTCGACGAGAACAACGACCTCTTCTACAAAGGGAAGCTTCAGTTCAGACGGGGCCGTCGAAGTCTCGTCACAAACCCGCGCTTCGTAGCCCCGCCGAGCAACCTGCGCCTCCGCCGTAGAAGCCCTGCGATCGACCGCGGCGTCGACTTAGGCTACCGGCGGGATCTCGCCGGTCGCCGAGTTCCGCTCGACGGGGACGGAAACGGCAGAGCTGCCGTCGACCTCGGCGCTTATGAGTACGGTCTCGGGCGGGGGCGTCGCTAGGGTCGCACCGCGAGGTCACATTGCCTCAGTTTGCCCTCGCTCGTCGTTCCACCGGGACAGCCGACGGAACGGCAGCCGCATCCTCGTGTCGTGAGCAAGGCCCGAGCACTTCTGCGAGGCGCTGGTTGCACGTTTTCTTCCATCAGCCGAGCACGCGAGGCCACACGAGGATCAGGCTGATCACAAGCAGGCTGTGCGCGAGAATGACGCCGAGGAGCGAAGCCGTCCGTTCGACAACCCAGCCGAAGGCGAGGCCCAGTGCCGCTGCGAACAACACGTAGGTTGCCGGGTGTACTCCGAGGTACGCGACAGCGAACAGCAGACTGCCCCAGGTAATCCCACTCCGCCCGTAGAGGTCTGTGAGGGCGTCCTGGAGCAGTCCGCGAAAGATCACCTCTTCGAGAACCCCTACGAACACGACCACGATCAGCGACCCCCAAATGATTTGCGCCACCGAGGGATGGCCCAGAGGGTGCGGCCGAAAAATCAGGAACGCGAAGAGTCCGAGCGGTACGCCGCACATCCCGATCCATGCTTGCTGCCACGACCACGCACTGAGGCGGCGGAGGAGGCGACGGGGTCCGACAAGCTTGGCGACCCATGCCGTGGCTCCTAGAACAGGAAGTCCCACGAGTGCGTACTCGACCAATAGCGGGACCCCCTTCACCGTCATCGTCAGATCCGAAATCCGGGCGATCGGGACCAGCGGCAGCGCAAGCAAGACGTCATGTGATCTAAGTCGGCCGGTTTCGGAAGCGCCGGCGGCGCGTTCGGCGACGAGGTACCGATTGAGCGCGGCCAGCACGACCACGGCGTCGATGACGACGCCGAGCGAGACGCTCGCGAAGGCAATCGAAGCTTCGGCTCCAGCGATCGCAGCGATGTAAAGGGGTACAACGGTGCGGAGCGGCAATGCTCGGTCTTCGGAAGGAACGGCTCTGCGCCGCCGGAGCCGGTCGCGCCCGGAGTGGAGCGCCGCCTCGGCTTGGGTCGAGGTCGGTACGACGGCGCGAAGTGGCAATGCTCGGTCTTCGGAAGGCACGGCTTTGGGCTGCTGGAGCCGGTCGCGCCCGAGTTGGATCGCAGCCTCCGCTTCCTCCTTTGTTCGAAAACGGCGGCGGCGCTCGCCCTCACCGTCGCGCCAGCGAGCCTCCCAGCGTGTCTCGCCGCTCTTGAGCACGATCTTCTTGATCAAGACTTCCTCAGTGGCCTCGAACGTAGGGCTCGAGGTCGTCGCGATGGACGCCCCCACTGTCCGTTTCCGCTTATGGGCCGATCCGGGAACGCCAGGGACATTTGTCACCGAAGACTGAGAGCGCGGACGACAACGATCAGGACGAACGAGAAGAGAAGAGGAACGATCGCGATTCCGAGCACGCGAGCTGCCGCTCGTCCTTGAGCGGCGTTCCAGGCCCGAATCAGTTCCACCTCGACGAGCAGGAAAAAGAAGGAGCAGTGTCGCCACGATGTCGATGCCAAGCGCCGTGGATCGATAGCTCTTTGAGTGAATGAGGACTCTGACGGCGTCGCTGATCAAAGCGCTCAAGCTGCCGCCCTCCGCGGCCTGCGCCCGTCTCGAACGGCTTCCACGGCTGCGCCGGCAAGTGTCAGAGCGAAGACGGCCGCTAGTGCGCCCCCGCCGACCATCCTCCCGCATAGACCAGCACGCCCGGGAGTGCTACGTCGATCGCGACGCTTAGAGCGATGGCGAGCATTACTTCGGTGAGAGGCTCGGCGAGTCGAAGCAGGCGAATCCACGCCATGCCAGGGCAAACGAGGAGGAACGCGAGAACGCCTACGACGCGCACGGGAGAATGCACTCCAGCGTAGAAAAGGATTGCGATGATGCCCTCCGCGGCGAAGAGCGTCACGAACCATCGCCCCGGCCACCGGATCACCGGCGGGAGTCCCTCTTCCGAAGAACGAAGATAACGCCGTCGGGGCTCGTATAACGCGTCGGAAAGCCGGCGAGCGTGCGACTGCTTGCTGGAACCGTGAGAGCGAACCCCGCGGCGCGAATGCGAAACCTTCCAGATAGGCCTTCTGGCTCCGAGTCACGATGAGATAGGAACCGGCCGGCCCTCCGCTTTTCACGATCACCTCGACCTCTTTGAGGACCGGCCGCATATTCCCGTTGGTCCTTTCGGCACGCTTCCATGCTTCCGAGTCCGCGACGATGCGGTACTTGAACTCGTCGTACTCCTTGAACTTCCAGGGCAGGTTCCCGCGCCGGCGACAAGGACGCCCCTGGACGGGCGAGGCGATAGAGCTCGCGCGTCGCAGCTAACGTCTCCTTGAGCTGAAATACTCGAGCCGTTCGTTGCCGTACCTGGCGATGAGGTTTCCGCCGAAGTAATCCTGCGCTGACGAGGATCAGCACCGTCGTTCTGGGCCAAGACCTCATGGATGCGGTCGTCGAGTCGAAGAGCGAGCTGCTCGCGAGGAGCGCGACAAACGGGAGCGCGAACAGATAGACGCGAAGCACCACCTCCCGCCGTACGGTTGGAGGAAAACGCAACGCGAACGGCGACGCAGCCAGCAGCAGGTAGGCCGCGTACGGGCGGCGATCCTTGAACGCCTGACCGCCCCTAGCAACGAGAGGCCCCAGACACTTGCTGAAAACAGCAAGCGCTCTCTGGCGACTTCACGATGCTCAGGGCTTCCGCTGAGCCGGGACCCGACGTTCGACTGCACGTTCTCTTCGAGGTGGCCGATCTTCCCCGTCACCGTGCTCAAGCGCCCTTCAGATACGCAGTCGCCATGAACGTAATCCAGGCACCTGTGAGCACTGCCGCGACCAACGGCAACCCTCGGGCGCTCGTCTGGTTCGCGAGCACGAGCGCCGCGAGCGCGAGCAGGATCGTGAACGGCGTTAGCTGGTGCATCGCCGCCACGACGGCAAGGACGATGATCGCCACCATCATCAGGCCGACCCTCTGTGCAGGGAGTAGCTCGCGCTCGGCCGGGGCTACTGGGGGCGTGTGCACGGCACGGCGGACCGTCCCGACGACCCACGCCGCCTTCGGAATGCTGAGCCGGGCCGGCAGACGGAGGTGCCCACTGCGGACGAACCAACGCAACATGAGCGCGAGCAGCGTGAGGTAGAGGAAGAAACTCAGAGCCTGCGGCGAGAAGTAATCCTGTCCCACCCAGTTCGCCGCGTAAAAAACCAGACGGCGATCCACACCGCCCGCTCGTCACGCGTCGCCGTCCGGAAGATGACAAGCAGCGGGAGAAGGAAGAGAAAGTTGAAGAAGATCGGCCCCCAGCGCGCGAGTGTGATTGCGCTGCCAAGGCCCGCCACTTTCGTCACAAAGGCACCGGCGACGAAGAAACCGGGCCAGTCGAAGTACGCGTCGATCCGCGGATCGATGTGGCCGGTCCGCGTTATCTGTTCGATTACTCCGGCATGGCGCCACGCCGCAGCGAGCTTCGGTTCGTGCTCCACGATCGGCGTGGTCGCGTAGAGCATGAGAATGAGCACGAGGACGTTGGCAACGACGAGCGGCTTACGAGCCTCGATCTCGCGCAGGCTGAGACAGAAGCTGATCGTGACGAGCGCGAGCGCGAGATAGGTTTTGCCCGGCAGCACAGAGACGAGGCCGAGATCGTTCATTCGCCGCAGATCGATCTCCGTCAGCGATATCGCCCAGAGGGCGAGCGCCCCGGTTGTCAGTACCGAGAGTGCAAGGTACGCCCGCATGGACCGCGTGATTATTTCGACCGGCGGGCGTTGTTCTGCCTCGCCTGCGACCCCTGCGGCGTCCGCCATCAGCGTCTGAGTCGCTGTGATGTCATCGGCGGCGCCGAGATCGTCACGTACCGCGCCCCGGGATCCCAGCCGGGAGATGCTCGGCCTCGGAACTACTCCGATCCACCGCCACCCGGTCAATCCGTCGCGACGCACGGCTAAGCCGGGAGAGTCTCCACACTGCCCAGACACTTACCAAGACTTGGATGACTACCCAGACGACCGCTATCCCGACAAGTCCTGTCGCGAGCGCCGCCAAGCGGCGCCGCCGATGCTGGCGAACGCCCCGATCGCTCCGGTCGCAATTCCTTCTTTGAGCCTGCCGGTCGAGCGGCAGACGACAAAGTAGGCCTGAATGAAGGCGAGCGGAACGACGGCGAGCACGAGGATGCGGAGCGGCGTGGATCCTGCTTCAGCGTACCTGGGGCCCAGGATCGACAGCAGCTGTGGCGCGAACAGCGCCACGACCGCCGCGCCGGCGACGCCAAGCACGAGCGACGACCGCAGGCCATGACGAATCAGCTTCGTGAGCGATGCTGTCTTGTTCGCAGCCTCGGCGAAGAGCGTCATTCCGACCTGGATCGGGATGATGTAGACGACCCACGCCATCATCCACGCCGCGTACCAGGCGGCGTTGGCGGCGGGGAGACCAACTCCGTGACGATGATGGGCAGGATCAGTCCGGGCGCCCGCTCGGTCAACGTGAGCCAATGATTCGGAACGCCGACGCGGAGCAGCGGCCAAGCGACGTGCCAGCGGAGCGCGGGCGATACCGATAGCGCAGAGGCGTCCGCCATAACTGCACTGCGCCGAGGACGACCGCGGCGGCGGCGGCACCGACCCACGTCGCGAAGATCCATACTGCGCCGCCCGCGCTGGACCAGACTGCCACCGGCGCGAGGAGCGCGATATTGGCGAGGCCGAAAAGGAGCGCGCGCACGAACATCTGGTCGCCTCGGCGAAGCAGCGGTGGAAACTTGGTCGAGCAGGATGCCGATCGTGCCGAGCACGCTCATTCCAGCGAACGCGAGCGCGAAGACCGGATCCGTCGCAACCACGCTCAGTGCGTGAAAGGCGCTCGCAGCGATAGCGAAGAAGATCGCGGCGGCGATCACGGAACTTCACTGCGACGAGCATCTGAATGCGGTGTCGAGAAGAAGCGTCAGGATCGTGCTTGTGGCGCGGGTAATGCACGATCAGGGACGAGCCGATTCCGACCAGCGCCAGCTGCGCACAGCATCACGGCTGAGACGGCGCTGGCCGCCAGTCCGACCTCCGACACCTCGAAGGTGCGCGCGGCCACGAGCCAGAAGAGGAAGCCGAGCCCCATCGTCGCGACCTTGCCGACGATGAGCGCGAGCGAGCTCTTGAGCATCGACAGCGAGCGCCCGCCGCGCGCGCTCGCCTCGCCGCCGGGATCGCGGCCGAACGCCCTCTCGACCAGGGTGGGCCCGTTCAGGCTTCGGGCGCTCATCGGGCCCCGCCAGCGGGCGCGGCAGGACGACTGCTTCCCTGGAGCAGACCGACATAGTTGAAAGCCGCGAAGCAGATGTAGTACGGGATCCAGCGCGGTTGGCCCCTGCATCAGAGGCTCAGGAAGACGCCGCGAGTTGCCGCAGCCAAGGGGATCACCGCGTGCGCCGCGCCGCGGAGCCCGTGCTTCCGAAGCATCCTGCCGTGTCCGTGCCCGTCGGCGAGCCACTGTCCTTTCGCGAACCCGAACGTATCGCCGAACCCGGTGCGTGACGACCGTGTTTTGCGATACCCCGATTCGCGAGTGGGTGCGTTCCAACCGCCATCTGAGCTCGACGTCCTCCCCGGACAAGAACTCGGTCGTCGAAACCGTAGGTAAGCAACGTCTCGCGGTCGAAAATCGTCGCGACGACCCCGAACCAATTCTTGCTCCGTCCGGTTCGGTGGTGGTCAACGAGCGCTCGGCCCCAGTAGCCTGGTCCGGAGTGAAGCTGCTCAGGCCCGCCTGGAGAGCTGCGTAGCCGCCGGCTTCGAATTCGTCCAGCAGATGCGCCAGAGCGCCGTCCGGGAGCACGACGTCCGCGTCGATCAGCGCGATCCGACGTGACGTCGCCGCCTCCGTGCCGATCATCCGGGCGGCCGGCAGGCCCTGCTGCCGTCTGAGAGGACGCTCACCTGGTGACGGGAGACGGCGTCGAGGGTTGCGTCGGTCGACATTCCGTCCACGACGATGATCTCGCGAGGCTTCTCCCGCACGATCGCGCCGAGGCACTCGTCGACGAAGTCTTCGGCGTTTCGGACGGGCAACGATGACCGGAGACGTCGAGCATCAGGAGCAACCCCGCAGTGGCGGCGTGCACGAAGGCCGCCCACGCGGCGAGATATGATCGCGCGCTCGCCGCGGACGGCTGCAGCCGCCGGACTGCAAACCCTGGAGGTCGACCAACGGCGGTGGCTAGGCTGAACATCGGATTGTTACGGGCGGAGCGGGATTCATCGGCTCGCACCTCGCCGACGCGCTGCCTCGCAGCAGGGGACTCCGTCGTGGTCATCGACGATCTCTCGAGCGGCAGGTGACCGATCTCGTGCCTTCCGAAGCTCAGCTCGAGACGGTGAGCGTCACGGACATGGACGCGGTCGACGCCGTGGTCGGCGCTACTCGTCCGGCCCGCATCTTCCACCTCGCTGCGCAGGCGGAGCGTCACTGCTTCCGTCACCGATCCGTACCGAGACTGCGAGGTCAACGTGCAAGGCACGCTCAACGTGCTCGAGGCTGCACGCCGGCATCGGAGCTCGGTGGTGTTCGACATCGACGGGGCGCCCTGTACGGAAACGACGCCCCGCTCCCGACGTCTGAGTCGCAGATTCTCGCGCCGCTCTCGCCCTACGGGGCGTCGAAATGGGCCGCGGAAGCGCACGTCGTCACCTGGGCGCATGCGAACGACGTACCCCACACGGTCTGCCGTCTCGGCAACGTTCGATAGTCCCGCGCTCAGAGCCCCGCACGGTGAAGCCGGGGTCGTGGCGATTTTCAGCCACCAGCTCTGGCACGGCGAGACGCCGACGATGTTCGCGCTTCGGCCGACCAACGAGGATTACATCCACGTGGCGGACGTCGTCCGCGCGCTGCTCGCTGCGAGCGGCGTGGGGGCGTCTTCAACGTGGCCACCGGGCACGAGACCTCGGTGCGCGAGGTCTTCGATGTGCCCCAAAGCGCGGCGGGCACCAACGCTGAACCCGCGCTCGCACCACTTCGGGCCGGCGAGCTCGAGCGCAGCTGTCTCGATCCCGGGCGAGCGGGGCGGAGCTCAGGTGGAAGCAGGAAATCGAGTTCGGCGAGGGCCCGAACCACCTACCGCGAGCTCGCGGCCGAGGTTTCAGCACGCGCGGCTAGCATCAGGTAGCCGAGCCGCTTTCCGCGCTCGCCACGGACGGGCGCCTGACCCAGATCTGGAACGCGTCCCCGCGCGGCAGCCGACCGTGGTCGCGGCGAGCCCAATCGCGATTGCGGCGGCCCGGCCCAGCCGTCGGGCCGGCGGCGAACGAACAGGTCGAGCAGCGACCCCGCAGCGCACCCGCCGGGAGGACGCGGAGAACCGTATCTGCGCTCGCTCTCGAGCCCGCTCGAGGTGCCGACGCGTCCGACGAGTCCAGCGCCTTGCTCTTCCCCTCGCCGTAGCAGCGCTGCACGAAGTAGCGGAAGGTGGCGCGCCTCGGACGGGACTCGGTGTCGGACCCGGGCCATAGGCTCCGAAGAGCCAGATGGAGGAAGGAAAAACTCTGGCGGGCGCGGATGAAGAGGTCGGTCTCCTCGCACCCCATCGTGTTCGTTCCGCCTCGGCCGAGCGCCGAGGTTGAAGCCGCCGATCTCGTCGACGAGTCTCCGTCGAAGTGGCCATGTTGGCACCGATCGGATTCCGGATCAGCGCGGTCACCGTCAGGAAGGCCGCGGTAGGTGCAGCCGACGACCTCAATCGAACTCTTCCGAGACCAGCGCGGTCGGCGGTCGCTCCACCGCGGCTCGACCAAGCCTCCGGCCCCGCGACGCGATGGATCGTGAAGCACGTCCTCAGGTGCTCGAGCCAGCCCGAGTCGGCGACGGCGTCATCGTCCAGAAAGGCGACGATCTCTCCACTCGCGGCCGCGACACCGGTGTTGCGCGCGCCCGAAAGCCCGGGCGGGCCGTCGTTGGCCACGACGACGAGATCAGTCAAACGCCCTTCGAGACGACTGCGAAGCTCATCGTTGTGGTCGACGACTACAACGACCTCGCCGTAGGCAGTCTCGCTGCGTACTGATTCGATTGCCGCCACGAGATCTCGCCACCGATCGAGCGTGTATGCGCAGATCACGACCGAGGTCGAAGGCTGTCGCCGCTGTCGCCGCCATCAGCTGCCGGGAATCCGGACGGCGATGTCGTCGGCTGCGAGCGTGAACGTCTGAGCTTTCGTCTCCTTGCCGATTTGAATGGGTGGGGACGCCGGCCAGGCTGGCTGCCGCAACCCGTGTCGCCTGACGCACTCCAGTGAATGGCGCCCCTACGGGCCTTCAGGCCCGCCCGGTCGGAGCGCCACAAATTCACTGAATACCGGCATTTGCGGTAGAGGCTGAGGCTTCGATTGCGTCCGCCCGCCTAAACCGCTCACCCACGATGGTCCGAAGGACACGGAATCCGTCGCGGAACGTCCGTAGATTGCTCTCCCGAAGAGCCGATCTCGCTCGAAGCTGGGCACCTCGATCACGCGGAGCTTCGCCTTCGCGACGCGGATGTTGATCAACGTCTCCACCTCGAACCCGTTGCAGTCGACGTTGATGCGCTCCAGACAACGAGACCAGAAGGCGTTGTATCCGTAGCAGAGGTCCGAATAGTCGGTGCGGTAGAGAAGGTTCACGAGCGTTACGAGAAAACGGTTCCCAAGACCGCGGATGACCGTGATGTCGCTGCTACCGCCGCCGTCTGCAAATCGCGAGCCCTTGGCGAAATCTGCTCCGCTTCTCAGCGCGTCCACGAATCGTGGAATCTCTGCCGGGTCCGCCGATCCGTCGGCGTCCAGCATCACGATGATGTCGCCGCTGGCAGCCGCGAAGCCTGAGGCGAGAGCGTCGCCCTTACCTCGGCCGCTTTGGCCGACTATCCGGACCGTGGGATAGTGGGCCCGGGCGACCTCGGCGGTGCCATCAGTGGAGCGGCCGTCGACGAGAACGACCTCGAAGACGTCCGGAGGAAGATCCGCAAGCACGTGCGGAAGGTTGCGCGCCTCATTGATCGCAGGGATCACGACGCTGACGCGCGGCATTTCGGCGTTTGCTTCTTCATTGCCGTTGTCACTGGTCGTGTACGCCGCGGCCACAGACGGGGAACCAGCGCGCTCGAGCACGCTCCGGGCTTCGACTCCGGTCCGTCGTCTAACGGGAATTTCCCTCGGTTCGCGGACCTCACCTCGCCACGAGGCGCACGGCCATCGGGCCGGCGCCAACGGCGATACTTCATTCCAAGCTCCGCCCACAGTCTGAACGGCTTCGGCTTCGCCCTCCGGGCGAACCTCCCTCTCCCCAAACCACGCCATAGCGTCGCTCCCTCTCGTCGAACGATGTGCGGCGACACGTAGACGATCCCTTCGCAGGGGCACCATGAAAAGGCCGGGTGGCCAACGGTGTCCGCCCCCGCCGTGGACCGTAATGCTCCATCGATTCGAACCTCCCTCTCCCCAAACAACCCTATCGTGTCGCCTCCCCTCTAGTCGAGGGGCCGCAGCGTGCGGCGACTGAGACATCGTCCGAGCTTTGGTTGACGCCTTCAATAGGCCGGACGGCCTATTTTTTTAACAGATACGCGTATGAAGTCGAAACCAGTGAATTCGTCAAGTGCGAATCCTGCAGCAGCCACGTTTGCCGACCGGCCATGGGCACGATCATGCTGCCTCAGCCCGCTTCACAGCCGAGGCCTCACGCTTGGATGAGAAGCAACCCGACGTACACGAGGAGGGGTAACATCGCCACCACGGCGGCGGCCTCCCAAGGAGATTCCTCGACCGCCTCCGCGACAGGACGGGGAAGCCACGTTCGGAGCGTCGAGACGGCCGCAACAACCGTCGACACCGGCGACTGGTCAGTACGGGGCCGCCGACGCCGGCGAACGAACACGATGCCAAGCCCGACAAGTCGCAAGAATGGTGGCGGCGCCAGCCACGCGTTCGAGGCTCCAAAAGGAACGCTTCTGGCGCGCTCCTCGACCTTCGCCTTCGGCTGCGCTTCGCGACTGGGTTCGACGCCCGTGAACGATGGGTGCTGACGAGCCCAAACGCGGTAAGAGGTGCCGCGCGAACGAAGCCAGCGCGCGAATTCCGCCCGAGTCGTGAAGGTCTGGTTGTGCCAGACGATTCCCTGTGTAGAGTTTGTTCGACCACCCCGGACTGAGAAGAACCCGCGTTTCGAAGGTCGCGATTCCGAGCACGATCAGGGCCGGAAGAATTAGCGCCGCAGCTAGCTTCACTCACCCAAAGTGTCCCACTGAAGGGCACGACTGCCAAGGCGAAACGTCGCAGCGCGACTCTTGCCGTGTCGAGCGAGCAGTTGCAGCAGCTGCTCGAGCCGCCGAAGAATCGGGCTCGCTTCGCCCGATGCATTCGCAGAGATCCTTGATCAGCGCGAACTCGAACCGCTCGAGCTCGACGCTCTCCGCCGCGAGCTCGAGCAGCATGGCATCGAGCGCATCGGTCCCTTCCTTTCTGGTGCGAAGATCGCGCTCCTGGCCACCGCTATCACGGGTCCGCCTGGGCGCTGCGGGGTCCCTCGACCTTGACAAGTCAACTCTTCCGCCTTTACTTGGATAGAACGGAGGTTGGGGAGACGATGATCCGCGCGACGCCGAAGCTCGTCCTGCTTGGGGTAGTCCTGGGTGGGATCTTGGCGTTCGCTTTCATAGCTGGGGCCGTTCGGGGCCGCGGCAGCAGCCCCGCCGGCCGCGGCTCCAACGCAGCTTGACGTCGAAATCGCGGTTGACGGGACCGGGAGCATGAGCAAGGTGAGCGCCCAGACGTTGCTTGACGACACCTGGGCGGTCGAAGGGGTCACGGCGCTGCTACCTGATACTCACTTCGCCGTGGTGGTGTTCCGTGACTTCCGGAATCCCGCCGGCGAGTACGAGCTTCTCCAGCCGATGACTCGTGACCCGGCGCAAGTCGAGCACGCGCTTGGCCGGATTAGGACTTCCTCGAACCCCACCCCGGGGAACGGGCCCGCAGAGTCGTACAACCTTGCCTTCCACAACAGCTGCAGCGATCCGGCAATCGGCTGGCGCCCGGAGGCTCGCAAGCGTCCTGCTCGTCTTGGGCGATGCCGAACCGAACGGGGCGGGCACTGCAGGACTTCCCGGGTGCAGGGATCGCTCCCTGGATCCGCACGGACTCTCGACGCCGCAGGAGCTCGAGCGCATGCGCGCCACGGGCCGAACGCTGATCATGGTGCGCGAAGTCTCGGCCTATACGACGGCTGCGCTTGGCTGTTATGAGTCTCTGCTGCGGGCGCGCGTACCCAGGGGCACGGCGCGGGACGGGTGAGTGCCGACCTCCCGACGACGATCGCGGAACTCGTACAGCATGTGTTTACCCCGCTCGTCCTGAAGCCCGATGTGGGGTTGGCGCTTCCGGGGCAGCGGACGGGCTACACAGTCACCCTGCCCAACCCCAACTCCTTTCCGTTTTCGATCGATTCGCTAGGGCTCGACCTGCGCACGACTGCGTTCCGTTACGTCACTCGAACTACGAGCGGCTCCGCGAGTTCCGAGCCGACGCGCGTCGGCGGGACGCTGCTCTGGTCGCTCGCGACGTTGTTACCGCCCCGGCAGAGAGTCCGCCTGCACATGCTCGTCCAGGCGCCGCGGAAGATCGGCACGTACAAGACAACCGCGATCGCCCACGTCCGGACCGCCAACGGCGAGGAAATGGCCGTGCAATCGTTCGTAGTTCCGCTCCGTGTAAAGAGCCGTGTGCACGCAATCGCCGTTCACGTACGAGGGCAATCGACCAACGGGTATGCGTTGCGAGGCCGGGTGAGCGCCCGCTTCAAGCCGGGTGTGCGGCATCTCCCAGGTGTGTGGCCTCGGCGCAGGGCTCATTCCTTCTTCGCCGCCATGAGGTTCGTCGCTAGTGCTCGGCGCGAAGAAACTCCGGCTCGAGCGATTCGGCGGCCTGACCCGCGTGCGATTGACGGTGCGGGTGTTGTCCGCCAGAGGGAACTCAATGCGGGAAGGGGGCACAGGGGACCTCCTCGTCGTCGGCCAGCCGCGCCTCCGTGAGGACGGCAGCAGCCACGACCTCCTCCTGCTGAAGCTGCCTGGGCAGTGCGGCGAGGCGGCGATTCGGTTCAGCAATGACGTACCGCTTCGGGGTCGGCGAGCGTTTCCGCCTCTGCAAGCTAAGAGGACGATCTTCTCCAGATCCACCGTGTGCGCCTGTGCCGCTGCCAATTCTCGCGGCTTGCTTGTTGGAGGCGAGGGCGTCACACTCTCGGGCGACTGCGGCGTCTGACGCAGCCTGAGATTCAATTCTTCCCCTGAACGGGGCTTCGTCTCGGAATCTCCTGTGACTGACGCCGGCTACCGATGGCGGCCCTCAACTGGTAGGCAGGGGTGACAAGGCAGCTTCTAGGGCAGGCAAAGACGTTGAAAAGGGTGGCGATCCGCTTGGCCGCGGCATCTAGCGGAGTAGTGATTGCCGGCTCGCTGATGGCGCTGCAGGCTCGAGACGCGTCCCTTGGGATTCGTCGTCCAGCCCATCATCGTGCGGATGAGCGAGTCTGTCTGCCGGCTCTCGCCGACGAGCGTCCAGGATCGGCAGCCTCCGATTCAAGGCGATGAACGTCGGCAGGCGCGCCCGGTCCTTCTCTATCGCGCGCAGACACACGCCGTTCGTCCGCCCCGGCCAGACACGAGCACTCACGGTCAGCTTCCGAAAACCCGGCCGTTACCGCTACATCTGCGCCGCGCGAGGAGGGCCGCGAAGCGTACAGAACGGGATTCTTGCGCGTCGTCGCCTCATCGGCACCCGATCCTGTCATCACGGCAGTCGGGACCACACGTCATCGGCGACTGACCGCAGAGGACATCGCGGTCAAGAACGCCGTCGGCCCGTATCAATCCCGTCGCGCACCTCGGGATCGGGACTTCCAGTACGACAACATCGGCACCATCATCAGCGGCTACGACAAGATCTGGGGGCCGAAGCCGGAGGGCCTCTACCCGATCATCTACCCCACCGCCGGCCCGACGCACGACGTGACGTCCTGCACCGACGCCCGCTATCAAACTATTGGGGCCGAATCTGGCGGTGAAGATCTACTCGTTCGACCTCGGGTCCGTGGCACATCATCAGTCTGCCCTCGGCCGCTGTTCGCTATCGCTGCGACGTAGCGGGAATTACAACGGCGCTCAAGGCAGACCTGGCCGCGAGCAAGAAGCGCTGCACTCTTGCCTTCATGCAAGAGCCCCTACTGACGCGACCAGACCCGAACGCACACCCGAGAGAACGGGCTCAAGCCGTGGGTGCAGGCGCTCTATGACGGCAATGCCGACGTTCTGCTCCAGGCGTCCAACCACGACTACCAGCGCTTTGCGCCGCAGAACCTGAGCGACCGGCCGGACGCAGCTCGCTGGACTCCCGCGCGTTCGTGCTCGGCACGGGTGGGATCAGCCTCTATCCATTCACGGGCACGGCTCCCAACATAGAGGCATCGAACGACCGGACTTACGGAGTGCTGAAGATGGTCTTGCACCCGAACGGCTACGGGTTCAGAGTTCGTCCCAGTCGCAGGAGGGACGTTCACCGACGCCAGTTCCGGGACTTGTCACTAACGACGGGCGATGGCCCTTCACCGTGTGACACGGCGAGTGCCAACGTCGGTATCACGATGAGGGTGCGCGGCTATCTCCGCGTGCTAGGTGCAGTGCCCCCGTAGACGGCCTTGCTCCTCTCGTAGGCGTACCGCTCGAGGAGCAGCGCCTGCCTGCGGACGTGGGCCATGGCCTTCGCGTCGAGGTTCCGGACTCGGGTCAGTGACCAGGACCTCGTGGTCTTCGTCATTCGCGCCGAGCCAGCCGACGCGAACATTGCCGACGCCCGCGGGCGTAGTACTTGAGCTGTGATGCATCGGGCTTGCTCCGCTCGAACTCGCGGATGACGAGGACACCCTTGTAGCAGCCCGCCGGAACGCAGGTCTGCTGGTCGACCTTGTACGTCTGTCCGCGGTCGGCCCAGTTGACGGGCGGCGGGGCGAAGCCCTGCGCGTAGTCAGCGGCACCGAGCCGCGGGTGGGCGATCATCGCGATCCCGGCCCTCGCTCCCTCGATGCCGTGGATCCAGGCGGGAGCTGGCGACGATCTTGCCGTCCTCGTACTCCGCCGGGTACTCGCCAAGGTGCCAGACGTTGCCTTCGTTGTCCTGCGCGAAGAAGGCGAGCTCCGCCTCGGCGAGTGTGCCTCCGCGCCAGTCCTGCTCCCAGACGACGACGTTGCGTACGCCCGCGACCGGCTTGACGAGGTCGGTGACCGTCGAGACCAGGCGGTGCGAGATGCTGGCCCCGTCCTCGAAGGTGGAGCCCTCGAACACCAGCATCGTCCCCGGCCTGAGCGGGAGCCATGGGTTGTCGACGACCGTCGAGTGGTCGAAGCTCGCGCGGGAGAAGTCCCCGCCGAGATCTTCTTGCTCGGCGGCGACGTGCCGGACGCCGCGTTGGATCGACTTTCGCCGCAGGCAGCCGCGACGAGCAGGAGGGCCGCCACCGAGGCGACGGCGGCGACGAGCATGTTCAGGCCGGTCTTCACGTGCATGCCAGGGCGCGGCGCCTGGCTCAAGCGGTCGCCTGACGGTCTGCCTCTGCCGAAGCGGAGGTACAGCGACGGCACGACGAACAGGTTGAGCAGCGTCGAGGTGACGAGGCCGCCGACGACGACGACCGCCAGCGGATGCTCGATCTCGTGGCCGGGAACGTTGCCGGCGACCACGAGCGGCACGAGCGCGAGCCCGGTCGCGAGCGTCGTCATCAGGATCGGCGAGAGCCGCTCAGGCGCGCCGCGCAGGACGAGCTGCGCGGCCGAAGCGTCTCGCCTTCCGTCTCGCTCGAGGTGCTGGAAGTGGTTGATCATCAGGATCCCGTTGCGCGCGGCGATCCCGAACACGGTGTAGAAGCCGACGAGCGAGCCGAGCGAGAGGACGCCGCCGCCGAGCCACGCTGCGAGCGCCCCTCCGACCAGCGCCATCGGCAGCGTGAAGAACGACAGCGGCGGCCAGGCGGAAGCTGCCTGAACGACGCCTGGAGCAGGAGGAAGATCGCGATCGCGGCGCCGATCCCGTAGAGCAGCAGGCGCTTCTGCGCCGCCTGGCGCTCCTTGTACTCGCCGAGCACCTCTGCGTGGTAGCCGAGCGGGAAGCTGGTGTTCTCGACCGTCTCCTCGACGCTCGCGGGCGACGGAGCCGAGGTCACGCCCGTTCACGCCGACGAGGACGTCGATCACCCTCTGGCGTCTGCTCGTGGTGAATCACGTTCGGCAACGGCTTGATCTGCAACCGCGCCACCTGCCCGAGGAGCACGTGTCCGCCGCCGGGCGTGTCGATCGGAAGGCTGTAGATGCTCTGGACGCTGCTGCGCGTCTCCGGCGTGCTCCACACGTGGACGTCGTATGCCCTGCCGCCCCGGAAGATGTCGCCCGACCTCTTCGCTCTCCGACGCAGCGTCGCCGCCGCCCTGCGGACGTCGCCCGGCTTCAGCCCGTAGCCGCTGAGCCGCGGCGAGGTTCACCTTCACCTCCATCTGCGGCACGCCCTCCTGGAACTCGACGAAGGCGACGTCGACGCCGTCGAGCTTCGCGATCTTGTCCCCGCACCTCGTCCGCCTTGCGGCGGATGAGCTTCGAGGTCCGAACCGAAGATGCGCACGTCGATCGGCTCGCTCGAGCCCGCGAGCACCTCGTCGATCCGCTCGTTCAGGTACGTCTCCACGTTCTGGAACACGCCGGGAAGCTGGGCGACCGTGTCCTCGATCGCGGCGCGCGTCTCGTCGTAGGGCGCCGAGTCGCTCATCGCGATCCAGTTCTCGCCGAAGTTGACCCCGACCGTCTCGTCGGCGAGGAACGCCTGGCCGATGTGAGTCCCGACGTGGGCGACACCCGGAATCGTGGCGCAGCTCGCGCGCTGCTCTGTGGTCACGATGCGACGCTCTTCCGGAAGCGACGTGCCGGGCTTCGTGATGATGTGGCTGAGGAAGTCGCGCTCCTTGAACGTCGGGGATCAGCGACTCGCCGAGGAACGGTACGACGGCGAGTCCGGCCGCCGCGGTGACAGCCACGACGACGTACGCCCACCGAGGTCGGTGGATCACCCGCGTCAGAATCGCGGCGTAGCCGCGCTTGAGCGCCCGCACGGTGAGCGGGTCGCGGTGGTCGAGCGCGGCCGCTGGAGAGGCAGGATCAGGCTCAGCGCGGGCGTGATCGTCAGGCGCGACGAGGAGCGACGCGAGCACCGCCAGGCCGTAGGAGAGCACGAGCGGCCGGAAGAACGCGCCCGTCGAGGCTGTGCAGAAGGTAGACGGGAATCAGGGCGGCGATGATGATCAGCGTCGCGTAGACGATCGGGCTCCGCACCTCGAGCGACGCCTCGAGGACGACTCGCGCCTTCGATCTGCGGCGCGGCTGCCCGCGTGCTGACGCAGGCGGCGCCAGATGTTCTCGATGTCGATGATCGCGTCGTCGACGACGACGCCGAGCGCGATCACGAACCCCGCCAGCACCATCACGTTGACGGTCTCGCCCCGTGCGTTTGAGGACGAGGGCGGCTGCGACGAGCGACAGCGGAATCGACATGACGCTGATCAGCGCGGTGCGCCACTCGAAGAGGAAGCGCGCCGAGCACGAGCACGACGAGCAGCGCGCCGATCAGGAGCGACACCGTCAGGTTGTGCAGCGAGGTCTCGATGAAGTTGGCCGCCCGGAAGACGTGCGTGTCGAAGCGGATCCCGGGCAGGCCGGGCTGCATCTCCTTCAGTGCCGCCTCCACCCCGCGGGTGACGTCGAGCGTGTTGCCCCACGGGTACTTCTCGACGATCAGCAGCAGGCCGGGGTTGCCGTTGACGACCGCGTCGCCGACCAGCCCCTGCGTGCCCTTCGCGACGTGGGCGACGTCCGCCAGCCGCACCGACTGGCCGTCTCGCTCGGCGATCGCCACCTGGGCCAGGTCGTTCGGCGTGACGATCGGCAGGATGTGCTCGACGGCCAGCCGTTGGTTCGGCGGTCTCGACGAAGCCACCGGTGCCGATCCTGTGTCCATCGGCGAATCGCAGCAGGCCCGCGTCCAGCGCGGACGAGGTGGACTCCATCACGTGCTCCAGCGTGATGCCCTGCGCTCGCATCCGCGCTCGGGTCGACCTCGACCATGTACTGCTCCAGGTGCTCGCCCCACAGCGCGACGTTCGCCACGCCCGGCACGCGCAGCAGACCGAGCTCGGACCTTCCAGTAGGCGATCGTCGACAGGTCGAGGATGTCCACGGTCGTTCGACGACATCCCGATCTTGATCACCCGGGAGGTGCGTCGAGGTCGCCGGCATGATGAACGGCGGGGCCGCCCAGCGTCGGCAGCGGACGGCGTCACCGCCTCGACGCGCTCCTGCACCAGCTGCCGCACGCGCAGGAGATCGGTTCCCGGCCGGAAGAGCAGCTCGATCGAGGACAGCTGGGGCACCGCCTTCGACCGGATGACCTCGAGACCCGGGATGCCGGTGAGCGTCTGCTCGAGCGGCGTGTTGATCAGCTCTTCCACTTCCTTCGCGGTCAGTCCGAGGGCGAGCGTCTGGACCTCGACGCGCGGGGGCGCGAACTCCGGAAATGCGTCCACGGGCATCGCGCGCAGCTGAGCGGCGCCGAAAGCGAGCATCGCGATGCCGACGGCGACGATCAGGAATCGGAACCTGAGGCTCGATCCGACGATCCACCGCATTACTCGCGAAGCCGCCCTTTCATGCGCCCGCTCGACCTACGCAAGGCACGGTCAGTCTTCCTCGATGTCGCCGTACTCGACGCCCCAGATCTCGGTCGCCCCCGGCCGTGACGACCCGCGTGCCGGCGGGCGGGCCCCTGGTCAGGATCGCGGACACGCCGTCGATTCGAGCGACGCCAATGTCCGCCCGCTGGTAGACGAGCGGGTTCGGGCTCGTGTACGTCCACGTGCCGCCGTCCGGGTCGTAGAGCACAGCGTCGTACGGAATGACTGTGCGACTTCCGGCGCCTTCGCTCCGAACTCTGTCCGTTCGGACGCCGAGCAGCTTCGCCGCCTCGGCCGTCAACTTGACGCGCGCGATGTCCGTCCCCTTGACCTGTTCGACGACCGCCGGCTCGGCGCCGGCCCCTCGTTCGCAGTACCTCCGCACGCCGCCAGCAACAGAGGGACGGCGAGCAGTGCCGCCGCGATGACCCAGTCTGTCCCGTGCCGTTTCATTCCCAGTCCTCCGACTCCTCGATCGCGATCTCAGTCGTCCCCGGGCCGCGGGACTGCCCGCGTCTCCGTCACGGCGCGCCCGGGAACCTCGCTCAGGCGCCGGCGCGACCAGCCCCACGCGCCAGCTCCCCCAGCGTCGCCGTCAGATCCTCGGGCTCCGCGGCCTCTGCTGCCCCGCTGAGCCCGAAGCGCAGGTACAGGATGGGCAGGACGAAGAGGCTGACCAGCGCGGATGTGATCAGCCCGCCGACGAACACCACCGCGGCCGGGTGGATTAGTTCGAGCCCAGGCCTGCTGCCTAGGATCAGAACCGGCAGGAAGACCAGTCCCGCCGCCAGCGCTGTCGTCACGACCGGCCCCATGCGCTCGCGTGCGCAGCCGACAGGACGAGGTCCGCCGCCGACGCCGTCGCCTCGGTCCTGCTCGAGCTCGCGGACCCGCGCCGAAGAGGTACACGCAAAAGCGGGTCGCGAGCCCAAAGACGGCCAAGAGCGCGACGTAGGAGCCGAACGAGAGCGTGCCGCCAGCCGCGAGCACCGCCACGAGGCCGCCCACGACGCCGATCGGCAGCGTGAGGATCGACAGCGTCGCCAGGCGCCAGCTCTCGAGCGCCGCCTGCAGGAGCAGGAACATCCCGATCATGGCCGCGATCGCGACCAGGATCAGGAGGCGCGTGGGCTGGGTCTCGGTTGCCAGGACCGCGGCGTGGTACTCCGTCGGAAAGCTGAGCCGGAGCAGGCCGCTCTCGACGTCGCTCACGACGGCGGCCCGATCGCGTCCGCTGACGCGCGCGGCCACGTCTACGTAGCGGGAGACTGCCTGGCGCTTGATCACGCTTGGGCTCGGGGCGATCCGCACGTCCGCGACGATCACCGAGCCGGACGTGGCCTCCCTCGGGGGTGTCGATCAGCAGACCGGCGGACGCTCGTGAGGTTGCTGCGAACCTCGGGCGTCCCCCAGACGACGACGTCGAAGACCTTCTGCTCTTCGAACAGGCTGCCGACGACAAGGCCGGACAGCAGCGTCGTCGCCGCGCGGCGGACGTCGCCGGGCTTGATCCCGTACCTGTCCGCCTTGGCGAGATCGACTCGCACCCGGATCGCCGGCTCCTCCGGCGGAAGGAGCACGTGCACGTCGGCGACGCCGTTCACTTGCGACATTGACCGCCCGCACTCTCGCCGCCTGATGGCTCAGGACCTCGCAGGTCCTCGCCGTAGACGCGCACGACGACGTCGTCGTCGGTCTGCGTCAAGCTCTGCTTCACCCGGTCATGCGAGTACGTCTGGACGTCGTGGAGAGCCCGGGATACGCGGCCACGACCCGCTTGACCTCGGCTACGGTCGAGTCGTAGTCGGCTCCGCGAATCGATGTTGACCCAGAGCTCCCCGGAGTTGACGCCGACGATCTGGTCGCCGGTGATCGCCCGCCCGACATGCGCGCCGACGTCGCGAACGCCGGGAATCGTCCGCAGCTCGCGACTGGCGAGCGCCGTGATCCGGTCCATCTCGCGGAGCGACGTTCCCGGCGGCCCGTTCCAGCTGACCAGCAGGTTGTTCTCCTTGAATGTCGGCAGCAGCTTCTGGTCGACGAACGGCGCGGTCGCGGCCGCCAGCACGAGGAGCGCTCCGATCGCCACGTATGCAACTCGGAGGCTTGTGCACGATTCGCGCGAGCACCGCCTCGTACCGGCGCTGGAGCCGGCCGACGAGCGCAGACTCCTTCCGAGCAACGGGTGCCCTCGACAGGAGGAGCGCGCTCAGCGCCGGCGTGACCACGAGCGCCACGACCATCGATGCGAGCAGCGCGAGGAGGAAGGCCACCGCCATATCCGGGAAGAACGCGCCTCGAGAGCCGCTCCAGGAAGAAGAGCGGGAGGGTCGCCAGTGCGACGATCAGGCGTCGCGTAGACCGCCGGTCGGCGCACCTCGAGCGTCGCCTCGAGGATGGTCTGCGCCGGCGAGTTGCCTGTGCCGGCGCTCCGCTCGTGCTCCAGCCGTCTCGTGATGTGCTCAGTGCTGACGATCGCGTCGTCGATCACGAGCACGAGTGCCCCCACCAGCCCGGCCAGGAGGATCGCGTTCATCGTCGACCCGAAGGCCCACAGGACGAGCGCCGCCGCGAGCACGGACAGCGGGACGACGATGGTCCCGATCAGTGCCGCGCGCAACCGGAAGAGGCAGAGAACGAGCACGAGGGCGAGCAGCCGCCAGGCCGACGAACAGCGCGAGCTTCACGTTGCCGATGCGACTGGTCGACGTAGGTCGCTGGCCGGTACACGTGGGTGTCGAAGTCGATGCCGGCGAGCCCCGGCTGCATTTCGGCGAGCGCCTTCTCGACGCCCCTGGTGACGCTCAGCAGATCCGTTCCCGGGAATCGCTGGATGACGAGCAGGAGTCCCGGCTTGCCCTCGACTCCGGCGTCGCCGATCAGCGGCTGGTGGTCCTCGACCACGTTGGCGACGTCCCCGAGGACTAGCTTGCGCCCTTCGTCCCCTCGAGCCTGACCGTCGACAGGTCGGTAGCGGTGGTGATCGGCTGCTCGTGCTGGATCGGGAACCGCTGGTTCGCGGTATCGATGAATCCGCCCGTGCCCGGCGTCGACGCTTCGACGAACGTGAGCGGCGACACCCACAGCGCGTTCGCGCTCGTTCGGATCACCTGATCGAGCGTCACGCCGCTGGTCCCGCAACCGCTCTGGATCGACATCCACCTGCAGCTGCCGGTCGCGCTGTCCCCAGACCGAGACGTTCGCGACTCCTGGTACACCCACGAGCTTCGGCGCGATCGTCCACCGCGCGAGCACCCCCATATCGCGCGGCGAGACCGTCTTGGAAGACATGCCGACGATCAGGACGCGATCGGTCGACGAAAGCGGCTGGAGCATGCGTGGCGGCTTCGAAACCTGCGGGTTCGCGAACGCCTGCGTGAGGCGCTCGGCCACGACCTGCCGCGCCTTGTAGACGCTCGTCCCGGGCTCGAAGACCAACAGGATGCGCGACAGTCCCGGCACCGACTCGGAGCGGATGTCCTGGAGGAAGGCGATCCCGTTGAGCAGGTCCTGCTCGAGCGGAACCGTGATCAGCTGTTCGACCTCCTCCGCGGACAGGCCGAGGGCCTCCGATTGCACCTCCACGGTCGTCGGCGTGAAGTCCGGCAGGACCTCCACGGGCGCCTTGTGCACCTGAGTCGCACCGACGACGAGAATCGCCGCCGCGCCCACGACGACGAGCAGCCTGAACCTCAGGCTCGAGCTGACGATCTGCCGGAGCACGGGTGAACCGCCTTGCTTGACGACGCGTTCACGGCCCGTCGTCTCCTGGGCTCACGGCATAGCCGCGCCCGCTACAGCTCATCGAGCAGGCCTCGGTGTGCGTGTGGGCGCGCGCTAACCCCGAAGCGGTGAGCCTGCGTCTCTCCCGCTTTTGCCCTCGAAACTCCCACCGCAATTCCCGGCTAAATTCCCGGGCGAAGAATTCTCGGGCGCCGCACCCTGATCAATGCGCCACCCTCTCTCCCAGAGGATGCTTCTTTCGTCAACATGAATAGCACACTGACAATTCGATGCACAAGAGGCCCACGGAACAATTTGATTGCGCTCGCATTCATCGGCTCTTCATCTTCGTGTTCGACCATCGGAGGTGCACGAAAGGAGGAGCCGTCGTGATTCGAACTGGACTTCGTGCGCGTCCTCGTCGGACCGGGCCTCGCAAGTGGCGATCGTGATCGGGGTCGGGCTCTGGCAGCTCTCGACCGGTAGCGCCCCGGCGTCCACGCCCGGTCGCGAGGAGCGGTCAAGCGGACCTCGTCGTCTCGGTCGGAGGAGTGCGGCCGCATTGTGCAGGCGACGCTCGCTCGGCACAGATCTCCGTGCCTGGCTCTGCGGGGAGCAGCGGGGGAGGAGCTGCGCTCGCGGGCGGGACCGGCTCGGGCTCCCGGCTACGGGAACCGCGTCCGGAGGCGCCTCACGGCTCCGGGCGACGGCGTCTTCCCGCGCACGACCGGCCGGGTCGTGAAGTTCCTCGTCACCCCGGCGACCACGTCCACGCGGGGCAGCCGCTTGCACCTGCTCGACGACGGTGCGACCGCGGCCACCACGACGATGCTTGCGCGCAACGACGTCCAGACCGCGCTGCTGGAGCTCCTGCAGAAGCGGACGAGCGACCCACAAGGGCCTCCTGCCACCCCGGCGGAGCTCGCCGCCGACCGACTGGCGGTGACCTCGGCGCTAGCAGGCACTCGCTCGGGTAGCTTGGGCCTGCGCGGCCGGCCGACGTCAGCGCCGCGCGGATGGACGTGGCCCGGGCACGAGCAGACCTCGAAACGCTGCTCGGCGGGACGCCCGCCGCCACGCGCCCGGGCGCTGCGCCTCGCGCAGCTGAACGTGCAGCTGAGCCGGGACCGGCTCGCCCGTATTGCTCGGGCCGCCGGACCCCGCGGACGTCAGCGCTGCCAAGAGCGACGTCAGCAAGGCCGAGGCCGACCTCGCCGTTCTCCTGCCAGCCGCCCGGACCGCTGCCCGAGCAGGTCACCGCGGCCAGGCAGGCGGTGGTCGTCGCGCAGCGCAAGCTCGCCGACGCGCAGGCGACCAGCGACCCGGCTCCAGATCGGGCAGCGCAGCTGGACGCTCGACACGGCCCAGGCAGACCTCGCGACGCTGCTGGCTCTCCACAGCGTCCGCTGCCCGCGGAGATCGAGGCGGCGAAGCAGGCGGTCGAGGCGGCACGGCGCCAAGCTGGCCAAGCTGCTCGGGCCGCCGAACCCAGTCCGACCTGGAGCGCCGCCCGCCTCGACCTGCGGCACGCGCAGACGGAGCTCCAGATCCTTCGGGCCGGACCAAGTCACGCTGGCGCTCACTGCCGCACGGGCGGCCGTCGACGCCTTCCAGGCGAAGCTCGGCGCAGCTGCTCGGACCGCCGCTTCGCTCCGACGTCGCGCTCGCGAGACTCGACCTTGGCAAGGCCAAGGCAGACCTGCGGTGCTGCGAGCGCGCGGCGCGCCTGCCTCGCCGGTCGACATCGCCCTCGCTCGCCTCAAGGTCGCTGCTGCTCGGCCCGGCTCGCCACCGCGCGCCTCGATAGTCGAGCGCTGACGGTTCGCGCGCCCGCCGAAGGAACCGTCACGTGCGCTCCTGACCACACCCGGCGCGCCGGTCGACCCGTCAACGCCGATCGTCGCGGTCGACAACCTCGAGCGTCTCGCCGGTGACGCGTCGATCTGAGCGAGTTCGACGTCGCGCGAGTGAAGCCGGGCCTCGCCGCCAACGTCGACGTCGACGCCCTCGGCGGCAAGGCCTTCCCGGGAGAGGTGCTGTTCGCAGCTCTGACGGGAACCGACACGGACGGAGTCGTCACCTTCCCGGTTCAGGTCGGCCTGGACGAGACGCCAGGGTCTGAAGCCGGGCATGAGCGTCAGCGTGCACATCGTCGTCGCGCAGCGGCGGAATGTCGTGCAGGTGCCGCTGGAGGCCGTCTCGCGCGACGACGAGGACCGCGCGGTCGTCGACGACGATCGACTCGGCCGGCAAGCAGCGTCGACCGCAAGAGGTCACGCTCGGGCTCGTCGAACAACAAGAACGTCGAGATCGTGAAGGGGCTTCGTGCCGGCCAGGTGCATCGAGCTGCCGGAGGCCCAGGCGGCGGGGAGGAGTGAGTGAGCACGGGACGCCGCCGGAGGCGATCGATCGAGCTCGCTGACGTCACGAAGGTCTACGGCAGCGGCGAGGTCGCGGTCGAGGCGCTTCGCGGTCGTGAGCTTCGTCGTTCGCGAGGGCGAGCTCGTCGCGATCATGGGCCCGTCCGGGCTCTGGGAAGACGACGCTGCTCGGCATCCTCCGGCTGCCTCGACCGGCCCGACGACCGGCTCCTACCGGCTGGTCGGGCAAGAGGTCTCCGCGCTCGACGAGACGCGCCGCGCCCGCGTCCGCGGCGGAGCGCATCGGCTTCGTCTTCCAGGCGTACAACCTCCTGCCGCGCTCGACCGCGTTACAGGAACGTCGAGCTTCCGCTCGTGTACGCGGGCGTCTCGGCCCGCGAGCGCCGCGGCCGCGCTGCTCGAGGCCCTCGGCGAGGTCGGGCTCGCCGACCGAGCCCACCACCTCCCGACCCAGCTCTCGGGCGGCGAGCAGCAGCGCGTCGCGATCGCGCGGGCGCTCGTCGTCCGACCCGAGCGTCGTGCTGCTCGACGAGCCCACCGGCAACCTCGACTCGGCGAGCGCCGAGGAGGTGCTGACGATCCTCGAGCGCGTGAACCGGCAGGGAGCGACGATCGTCATCGTCACGCACTCCAGCGAGGTGGCGTCGCGCGCGTCGCGCATCCTCCGCCTCGCCGACGGCCTGGTCGTGGCCGGACGAGCCTGTCGGATCACGCGCTCGCACTGGCGTCGGCGCCGTGATGCACGATGCTGCGAGCACTGGCGAATCGCGCTCGGGGCGCTTCAGGCGAACTGGTTCCGCGCCGCTCCTGACGGCGCTCGGCGTCGTCATCGGCGTGGCGTCGTTGATCGCCGTCACCGCGGTCAGCGCGGGCGCCCAGACGGAGGTCGCGAACAGCATCCGCAAGCTCGGCGGAAACGTGGTCAAGATCGACGGCGAGTTCATCTCGATCGGGACTACGCAGACGGCGACGGATCGCACGATCACGCCCGAGGACGTCGCGGCGATCGCCAAGCTCCCGATGCGTCACGCAGGTGGCACCGCATCAGGACATCGAGAGCCTCGGTCGTCTCGGCGGGCGGCAACAAGACGAACACGTGGCTGGTGGGGCTGACGCCCGCCTACGCGGACGTCCAGAACCAGCAGGTCGCGGACGGACGCTTGATCTCGGCCACCGACGTCAGCTTCGGACGCAGCGTGATGGTGCTCGGGCTCGTGTCGGCCGAGCGACGCTCTTCCCCGGACCAGGACCCGATCGGCAAGACGGTGCGGGTCGGCAACCAGGAGTTCGAGGTCGTCGGCGTGCAGAGCTCGCCGCGGCAAGCTCGCCGACGAGAACCTCGACAACCGCATCTTCGTCCCGCTCCCGCTCGTCACCGGCGTTCTTCTCGGGGGCGGCCCAACACCGTCCACCTCGACCTCCGCGTCAGCAGCGCGGAGAGCATCGAGCCGACGATGGACGACGATCAGCACCGCTGCTGCGGCGCCAGCACCAGCTGCCGGCCTCCTATCCCGACGACTTCTCGGTCGAGGATCAGGCGAGCATCGTGAAGGAAGGTCAGCGGGCGACGACGACGTTCCGCATCCTCACGTTCGCGCTCGGCGGAATCGCGCTGCTCGTCGGCGGGATCGGGATCATGAACATGATGCTCGTCTCCGTCCACGAGCGGACGCGCGAGATCGGCATCCGGAAGTCGGTCGGAGCCGGGCCCTGGAACGTCCAGGCGCAGTTCCTGATCGAGGCGATCGTCTTGAGCACGCTCGGCGGCATCGCAGGCGTGCTCGCCGGCATCGGCGCCACCAGGTTGATCAGCACCTTCGCGGGCTGGCAAACGCTGACCAGCATTCCCCGCTGCTCGTGGCCTTCCTGGTCGGCGATGGCCGTCGGGCTCGTGTTCGGCTACTACCCGGCGCGGCGCGCATCCCGCCTCGATCCAATCGCCGCCTTGCGGTACGAGTGAGAGGAGGTGAGCACTGTGCGCAGCTGCGATCGCACCACGGCAGGCGGACACGGACGCCACGCTGCTGCCCATCCACGAGGTCGCCCTCTTCTTGCGGACTCATCTCGGCAAGAAGACGACGGCCTACATCAGCGGCGTCACCGACCCGAAGATGGTCACCCACTGGATCGCGCGGCACAACACGCCGCGGGAACGGCCGCAGATGCGTCTACGCGAGGCCTACCGAGCGACGCGAGCTGCTCGTAGTCGCCCACGGGGACGAGGCGGCAAAAGCGTGGTTCGTGCGGCTCGAACGCCGAGCTCGGCGACCAGGCGCCGGCGTACGTGATCCGCAACGCCGAGCACCTGGGAGGACTCTCCGCCTCGTCCTCCCGGCTGCACGGGCGTTTGCAGGAGTGCTGCGCTGACCGCCCCTAGGGCCGCCGCGCGTGCATCGCGCGGAGCGCGTCGTCACGTAGTCCGTCGAGCTTCTTCTGCGGTCGTCCCGGCGCTCGGAAGGCTGACCCAGACGTCCGCGCCGCTCCCGTTCATGTTCGCGAGGTGCGCGCTGCCCTCGTGTGCCTCCGCGATGGCGCGAACGATCGAGAGCCCGAGCCCTGAGCCGCCGCGCGCCCGCGCCTGATCGAGCCGCGCGAAACGCTCGAATGCCTGCTCCATCAGCTCGGGCGGGAAGCCGCTGCCCTCGTCGGTCACGTGCAGCTCGACGACACCGTCCGTTTGCGCGAGCTGACAACCGCACCTCTCCTGTCCCGTAGCGGAGCGCGTTGTCGAGCAGGTTTCCCGAGCGCCTGCTCGAGTCTGGAGCCGGTCGCCGCGCACCGGAAGCCCCGGGCGTCACCACCGGGACGGCGCCTACCGCCTCCTGCGCCCGCCACTCGAACCGGTTGGCGATCGAATCCAGCAGCTCTGCGGTCTCCAGCGTCTCCAGGCGCAGCGGCAGCTTGCCGCGATCGGAGCTGGCGATCAGAAGCAGGTCTTCGGCGAGCTGGGCGAGTCGATCGACCTCCTCGGACGACGCGCGCATGGCATCCCTCAGCTCCTCCGGCGTCTCGGCGTGCCTGAGCGCGAGCTCGAGCTCGGTGCGCAGGAGCGCGAGCGGCGTCCGCAGCTCGTGGCCGGCGTCGGCGACGAATTCGCGCTCGCGCTCGAGGGCGTTCTCCGAGACTGCGCGAGCATCGCGTTCAGCGTCTCGCCGAGCCGCTCGAGCTCGTCTCCGGTCCTCGGGACCGGCAAGCGCTCCCCGGGCGTCTCGGCCGAGATCGCGGCCGCTCGCTGGCGCATCGACTCGACCGCACGGAGCGACAGTCCCGCCAGGAAGTACCCGGCGATGGATGCCAGCGCCAGGACGCGATCGGGCCGGCGATGAGGAGCTCGTTGCGAAGGCCGCCAGGCGTCTCGGTGCGGTCCGCGCGGGTGGCGCCGACGACGAGGACGAGGCGGCGGCCACGCCGGACGACCGGTGAGACGCAAGCATCCGCGACGGCTCGTCGAGGCCCGGGCACGGACCGACGATTGGCGAAGAAGGCCTCGGCCCGCGCTCTTCGCAGGTCGGCCGGGCTCAGCAGCGATACGCGGTGCCGAGAGGCGGCGTGCGCATCCACCACGTTGCCGCGGCCGTCGAGCAGCTGCGCGTAGTTCTCGCCCGTCTCGACCGACGGCGCGCCGCTGGCCGCCGCCAGCGACGGCCCAGGCTCCCGAACGATCACTTTGAGATCGTGGGTGCGCACCCGCAGCTGGCGGTCGAGGCGTGGCGGCGAGATGGGAGTCCACCCGCATGTAGAGGAACCAGCCGGTCGCCGCGAGCACGAGCGCCATTGCGACGGCGAACGCCGCGGCCATGCGGACGCGGATCGGGACGCCGGGTCATCCGCCGCCGTCCGCGCGCAGGCGGTAGCCCGCGCCGCGGATCGTCTCGAGCGAGCGCCGGCCGAACGGCTCATCGATCTTCCGCCGCAGGTGGCGGACGTAGACGTCGACGATGTTCGAGCGGTTCTCGTAGGCGAAGTCCCAGGCGTGCTCGAGCAAGGTCGTGCCGCGAGAGCACCTCGTCGGCCCTGCGCATGAACGTCTCGAGCAGCGCGAACTCCTTCGTCGAGAGCGGGATCTCGGCAGTCGCCGCGCCAGACTCGGTGGGTGGCCGGATCGAGGCGCAGGTCGCCGACCTCGAGCACGGACGGACGCTCGCCGTCGCCGCGGCGCGCGAGCGCGCGCAGGCGCGCGAGCAGCTCGGCGAACGCGAACGGCTTGACGAGGTAGTCGTCGGCGCCGGTGTCGAGGCCCGCGACGCGGTCGTCGACGGAGTCGCGCGCCGTGAGCATCAGCACGGGCGCCCAGACACCGCTCGTGCGCAGGCGGCGACAGGTCTCGAAGCCGTTGATCCCCGGCAGCATCACGTCCAGGACGATCGCGTCGTAGTTGGAGCTCTGCGCCATCCAGAGCGCCTCTTCCCCGTCCTTGGCGACGTCCACCGCAAGTCCCTCCTTGGTCAGGCCGCGTCGGATCAAGCTCGCCATCCGGAGTTCATCCTCGACAATGAGGGCCCGCACGCTCTTAATCGTCGCAAAGCTCGGATGAACGGGAGATGAGTTTGGCGCTCATCTTGCGTTCATCTTGCGTTCCTAGTGTAGGCCTGCGACCGGCAGATTTGGCCCAAAAACTCGAGGAGGTCAGTGGTTGATGCCCGCTATCGAGGCCGAAGGTATCGGCAAGGACTACGGCTCGCTCACGGCGGTGCGAGACCTGAGCTTCGTGGTCGACGCCGGCGAGGTTCTCGGCGTCCTCGGGCCGAACGGCGCGGGAAGACCACAGCCATTCGGGTGCTGACGACGATCCTTCCACAGAGCCGCGGCCGTTTCTCGGTGGCAGGCGTTCCTTCCACGCGGTCGAGAGAGATCCGTCGCCGCATCGGCGTCCTCCCGGAGAGCGCGGGCTACCCCGAGCGGCAGACGGGTGAGGAGTACCTGACCTACCACGCGCGGCTGCACGGTCACACGCGCGGCAGCGCTCGCGCGGTCGCGACCGGGCTCCTCGACGAGCTGGGCTTGCTCGCGCGGCGCGGGTCGCTGATCGCCTCCTACAGCCGCGGCATGCGCCAGCGACTCGGAATCGCCCGCGCGCTAGTGAACGACCCCGCAGTGGTCTTCCTCGACGAGCCGACGCTCGGCCTCGACCCGGCGGGCCAGCGGCAGGTGCTCGGCAACGTCAGGAGGATCGCGCAGGACCGCGGTGCCGCTGTCCTGCTGAGCACGCACCTTCTGACCGAAGTCGAGGAGAACTGCTCGCGGGTGCTGATCCTCAACCGCGGCCGAGCCGTCGCAGAGGGGACGGTGTCGGAGGTCATCCGCCTGGCGGCCGCGCCGCGCAGCGGCCGGCTTCAGGTTGCGCCCGAGCAGGCGGAGCGCGCTGCGGCCGCGCTTGCCAGGCGTCCCGACCGTGGCACGCATTACGCGGGACGGACAGCCGGGCTGGTTGAGTGTCGCTCTCGCCGCGCCGGGAGCCGGGTCCGGAGGATGTCTCGTTGAACTCCGCCGTGCAGGCGCTGCTCGACGCGGGCATCGTCCTGATCTCCTTCCAGCTCGAGGGAGCGCGGCTGAGCGACGCCTTCCTAGCGATGACGGAAGCCGCCTGAGGTGGCCACCGTGGAACAGGCAGCGGACCTCCCCTCGAGCGGAGCGGCTCGCCCGGCTGGGCGGTCGTCGCTCGGACAGGAGCTCCGCGACCTGTGGCTGGGCGGGCGTGGCCTGCTGCTCGAGCGTCGCCTTCAGCCTGCTCCTGAGCGTCATCGCGTACCTCGTCGCGACGAACACGGCGCTCAACTTCCTGGAGCATCGCGAGTCCGTGAACCTCGTCCTCCAGGTCGCGATCGCGGTGGGCGGGCTGCTCACGCCTCGCCGCGGCGGACGCGGTGAGCGGCGAGCGAGAGCGCGGCACGCTCGAGAGCTTGCTCCTCTCCCCGTTCCCGCGGCCAGATCACCGTCGGCAAGGTGCTCGCCGCGCTCTCGCTCTGGCTCGCGGCCTTCGCGATCACCGTGCCGTACACGTGGTTCCTGGGCCGGGGCGTCGGCATCGTGAGAGACGCGCTCGTGACCGGCGTCGTCGTCGGGACGCTGTTGGCCGTCTTCCTCGCCTCGCTGGGACTGATCGTCAGCCTCTTCGCCAGGTCGAACCGCGTCAGCCTCTCGCTGAGCCTCTTCCTCCTGCTCGCGCTCTTCGCGCCGACCCAGCTGCCGTCGAACGCCCAGAAGGGCTGGGCTGGCGAGCTGCTCCTCCGAGTGAACCCGCTCACGGCGGGCGAGCACTACGTCGGCAAGATCCTCGTCAACGGCCACGCCTGGAGCGAGGACCTCTCCTGGCTTCTCTCGCCGCTCGGTGGCAGCCCGTGGTGCTGGCGGTGGCGGCGCCGATTCTGGGTGCGCGCTTCATGCAATTGCGAGGCGGTGTCGTCGAATGAGCCGCGGCCGCATTCGCGTGTCGTTTCTCGTCGCGCTCTTGGCCATGTCTGGCTTTCGCGACCTGCGCGCAGGCCGCCGCCGAGCGCCCGGGTCTCGGTGAGCGTGAGCCGGGACCAGGATCTCGACCGATCTCGGTCACAAGTTCACGTTCCGATCAACGGTCGTGAACCGCGGGCAGGCTTCCTGCTCCCGGGCTCATCGCCCACCTGAACATCGTCGGCCTCGATTCGAGCGTGTAACGTCGACCCGGAGGATTGGTCGTCGCACCGCACCATCTACCTGTACGCGCTTCCTCCGGGCGGGTCGGAAGACGATCACCTGGCGACTGCAGGCGGTGAGTGCCGGCAAGTTCGACGTCTACGTCGCGGTTTTCTCTCGCCGAGCGATCGCCCAGGCGCCGACCACGGGACCGGCAGTTCGGGTTGCCGTCGCCGACAGGCGGACGCTCAACTCGGGCGGGATCTGCCGCTGGCGCTCGGCATCCCGGCCCTCCTCGGGCTGGTGGCGTTCTCCGTCAGGGTCAAGCGGGAACGCTGTGCCCTCGCCGTCGACGCGCTCGAGGCCGTCGTCGGGCGACGTCTCCAGCTCGCGACGCTGCGAACCGAGATGTGCTTCGTGGGGCCGCCCGCGAGCGTTCTGGCACGTGGGCGGCGAATGGCGACCGGCGAGCATGAGCGCGAGAGGGCGGCTAGCTGTGTTATCGGCGGGCACGGAGGAGATGGAACTGCGGCGCCATGCCTGTTGGCTCTGTCGCCGCCTGCCCGAGGCGTCCCGGCAATCCGATCAGCTCCTCGGTTGTACGGGCAGAGGAGTAGTGGCTGAACATCGTGGCCGACCGAGTGCCTGGCCGCACCGAGCGAGCGACGACGATTGTGGCGAGGTGGTCGCAGTGGAGACTTGGGCACAGGCCCCGGAAAACGAGATCGTCTTCGTCCCAGGTGACGAAGATCGCGGTCTTCCCGGACCGGTATCCGGGGGTTGCAACGATCCTGTTTGTCCACAACCGCAGAAAGCCGTCGCTCAGCGGCGGATCGACGTGTCCGCAGGGGCGCGAGCAGCCGGGCTTGACTGTGCCGCCGTCATCGTTGGGCCCGATGATCGCGAACGCCGGCAGCGTGTTTGTCGACAGGCCTCTCGCCAACGCCCCTGTGCGGATTGTTGCCGGAGCGGCACGTCCCAGCGGCAGGCAGTCTGACCGCACGCGACCGTAAAACAGAACAGGCTCGTGGTGAGCGGTGTACACCGGGTCGTGGTTCGGATAGTCGGTCAGATAACAGTTGCTTGGCATGCTCTCCGAGAGTAGGTCGCCACTGCAGGCCGCGGGCCTTGACCTGGGAAAAGATGCTTGGCACCTGGAGCGTTGGCGACGAGTCGCCGCTCACGCCCATGTCCCACCCGACGTCATCGCGATGTAGTTGGGCAGAGAGGGGTCACCGACTCCGAAGTAGTCGGTGGCGAGCCCACACTCCTTGGCCAGTGTGTTGGTGAACCGGAGGCTCCCATCGCCGACTATGGTGGTCGTAGCTCTGGTTCTCGAAGATGATCCAGACGACGTGTCGATAGCGGGACGGCGCGGCCTGGCCCCACACGGGCTCCTACTGCTGCCCCGCTTCGCGCCTTCGCGTGCAGGGCTCGCGCCTGCGTCCCAGACGCTTGCTCCTGTCGCTAGCAGCGGCAGCGCACTAACTAAACGCACGACGACGGCAAGACGGCATCGGACGAACGAAAATCCCACGATGATGGCGATGCATGATCCCAGAATGAGCGAGGCGAACGCGGCGTGGCCCGATGCTACTCCATTCGCTGAGTCACGGCTGCGCGTCCCGCCGTATCGGCCTGCCGCCACAATCAGTAGGCCGGGATCTCGCTCTGACCTGGCCCTCGGAGGAATAAGCGCAACTGCGGAGCCGGTGACCAACCGGACTGGGTTTCCTACGGGCCGCGGACGATGCGTATCGTTCGCGGCCGATGACCTTCGGCCCGCACCAAGACCTCGTCCTCTTCGCCTTGCTTGTCGCGATCGCTGCGCTGCTTGTGCTCGCACCGGTTCTGCGAGTTCCGTACCCGATTTTGCTCGTGCTAGGCGGTCTCGCGCTGGGGTTTGTGCCCGGAATCCCGACGATCACGCTGCCACCGGACGTCGTGCTGGTCGCGATTCTGCCGCCGCTTCTCTACTCGGCAGCGTTCTACACGTCGCTGCGCGACCTGCGGCAGAACATCATCCCGATCTCGGCGCTCGCGATCGGCCTCGTCGTGGCGACAACCGTCAGCGTCGCGGCCGTAGCTCACATGATGATCCCCGGCTTCGGGTGGGGCCCCGCCTTTGTGCTCGGAGCAGTCGTCTCGCCGACGGATCCGCTCGCCGCGACGGCGATCGCGCGACGGCTCGGCGTCCCGCGGCGGATCATCGCGATCGTCGAGGGCGAGAGCCTCGTCAACGACGGAACGGCGCTCGTCCTCTACCGCGTGGCGGTCGTCGCGCGTCGTCTCCGGGACGTTCTCGATCTGGGACGCAGGTCTGCGCTTCGTCTGGACGGCTGCCGGCGGGGTCGCTGTCGGCCTGGTAATCGGCTACTTGATCGCCGCGATCCGGCGCCGGCTCGACAACCCGCCGGTCGAGGTGACGATCGCCCTTCTCTCCGGGCTACTTCGCCTATCTGCCCGCCGCTGCGATCGGCGTCTCGGGCGTGCTCGCTGTCGTGACGGTCGGCGTCTACATGGGGTGGCGCACACCGAGCTGACGACCTTCCAGACACGGCTCGACGGCGCCCGCGATGTGGCAGATCGTCACCTTCGTAGTCAACGCCCTCCTCTTCGGCCTCGTTGGGCTCCAACTCCACCACATCCTCGACTCAGCTCTCGAGTCGCACCGCAGGTGAGGCTCGCGACCTACGCCATTGCTGGTCGGCCTCGCCGTGATCGTGATCCGAATCGTCTGGATCTTCCCGTTTTCCTACCTCCCTTGGTTTCTCTGGGGCCGAAGCTTGAACGGCACGACCCCGCCCCGCCCTGGCAGCGACCGGCGGTTGCTCTCGTGGATGGGGCTGCGCTGGCGCCGGTCACGCTGGCAGCGGCGCTGGCGGTGCCGCTGGCGACGAGATACCGGCGATCCTTTTCCCGACCGTGCGCTGATCATTTTCCTCGCGTTCGCAGTCATCGTCGCGACGCTCTCGTCTTCCAGGGCCTGACCCTGCCGCTTTCGTCATCACGCCTACTGGGCGTCGAAGGCCAGACGACCTCGCCGAGCGGGAAGAGTCGAAGGCGCGCATCCACGCCGCCGACGCGGGCGATCGCCCGGCTCGACGAGCTTGCCGGCGAGGACTGGGTCCGTGAGGACACGGCCGACCAGCTGCGCCGCCTGATGGGCTTTCGGCGCAACCGCTTCGCCGGCTCGCTTCTCCGACGACGACGACGGCGCGATCGAGGCTCAGTCGCAGGCCTACCAGCGGCTGCTTCGCGCAGGTCCTCAACGCAGAGCGAGCGAGCCGTCATCCAACTTCGCCGGGAGGGCCGGATCAACGACGACGTCATGCTCCGCGTCACGCGCGACCTCGACCTCGAGGAGGCGCGACTGGACTCGGGATAGGCGGTCAGGGTGGTTTCTTTTATGCTCGCGCTTCCAATGAGCACCCTGTCCGACCTGATGACGAGCGACGTCCTGACCGTGGCCCCGGAGGACACGATCGGGAGGCCGCCCAGAAAATGGTCGACCGTGAGGTCAGCTCGGCCGCCGTCTCCGACTACGAGGCGGCTGATCGGGATCCTGACCGAGCGCGATCTCACGCGCGCGGTCGCCGGGGCGCACGCACTCGAGTGAGGCGCGCGTGCGCGAGTGGATGACACCGGACCTCGTGACCCTGGCGCCTTCGGCGTCGCCAGAGAGGCAGCCGAGATCATGCTCGACCGCGGCTTCCGGCACATCCCGGTCGTCGACGGCGAGCGAGGCGATCAGGATTGTCTCGATCCGCGACGTGGCTCGCTGGTCGACCGAAGAGGACTAGCCAGAAGGGCCGAGCTGGCGGAAATCCTCCAGCCCGGGGACTCCGACTCCGACCAGCCTGAGCGCGCCCGGCCGATCGGCCAGCGCTCGGTCGAGCAGGTCGCAGGCGAGCTCGGCGATCCGGTCGCCGTCGTCGGTCGCCGACCGGGCAGGCGTCGTCGAGCGGCTGCGGATCGCGAAGTCGGGGTAGCGCACCTTCGTCGTCACCGTGCGGGCGGTCTCGCCCTCTGCTGCAGGTGCTCGGCGAGCTCGATCGGCCATTCGCCGCAGCTCGTCTTCAGCTGCTCGACGGTCGGCGATGTCGCGCTCGAAGGTCTCCTCGGTCGAGATCGAGATGCGTTCCGAGTGACGGTCTCGAGCGGCCGCGGGTCGATGCCGCGCGCGCGGTCGCGCAGCAGGAGGCCGACCTTGCCGGGCAGGAGACGCTGCAGGTCGGCGTCCGTGAAGCGCCGCGAGCGCGCCGATCGTCTCGAGGCCCGCGGCGCGACGCAGCCGTTGCCTCGGCGCGCGGGCCGACGCCGGGCAGGCGCCGCACGTCGAACGGCGCGAGGAACGACGGCCTCGCGCCCGGGCGGCACGACCGTCAGCCCGCCCGGCTTGCGCCGGTCGCTCGCGATCTTGGCGACGACCTTCGAGCTGGCGACGCCGAGCGCGCGCGCAGAGGCTCGTCGCACCGCGCACGGCGGTCTGAACCGCCTCGGCGACGCGCGCGCGCTTCGCCGAACGTCTCCGGCGACCTCGGCCCAGTGTCCAGGTAGCCCTCGTCGAGCCCGGTGCGCTCGACCGTCGGCACGACCTCGCGCACGGCGCTCCAGACCGACCGCCAGTACTCGCGGTAGACGCTGTGCCGCGGCCGGACGAAGACCGCGTGCGGGCACCGGCGCAGCGCCTCGCGCACGACATCGCCGAGTGGATCCCGAACTTGCGCGCCTCGTAGTTCGCGGTCGCGACGACGCCGCGCCCGCGAGGATCGCCGCCGACGATCGAGCGGCTTCGACCGCAGCTCCGGATTCTCCAGCTCCTCCACTGCCGCGAAGAAGGCGTCCAGATCGAGGTGGGCGACGATCACAGGCCTTCACCTTCCGAGGCTCATCGGGATCCCGAGCCGCCCGGCCACGAACGGAATCGTCGCTCCCTGGACGAGGACCGAGAACGTCACGAGCACGAAGACGATCCCGTAGATCCGCTCGGCGCCGTCGACGTGCTCGCCGATGCAGCGCGAACGCAGCGAGCAGGATCGGCACTGCGCCCTTCAGGCCGCTCCCACATGACGAACAGCCGCTCTCCGCGCCGTAGCCGGACCGGCCAGAGCAGCGGCGCGACGACGAGCGGGCGGGCTACGAAGGCGAGCAGAGCCGCGAGCAGGAGCGCGTCGAGCCAGACGCGACGTGTCACCGAGGGCGACTTGGTTGACGGTGAGGCCGAGGGCGACGAAAACCACGATCTCCGCGAGGCTGGCCAGGGAGGTGTGGAAGCGCTCGACGTTCCGCTTCTCGGGGAGGTCGGCGGAACCGATGATGATTCCGGCGACGAAGACCGCGAGGAACCCCGACCCATGCGCGATTGCGGCCACGCCGTAGATGACGCCCGGCGGCGGCGAGGCGTACGGCAGCGGATAGAGCGCCGGGTTCGGCAGGTCGACCCAGCGGATGGCCTGGATGACGAGGAATGCGCCGGCCACGCCAATCGCGAGCCCGACCGTCATCTCGACCACAAACTCGCGGACGACGATCCGAAGGTCGCATCGGCATGCGTGGCGAGCTCGAGCATCCCGATCATCAGCGCGATCCCGACCGGATCGTTCACGCCAGACTCGCCCTCGAGGATCGTGCCCCGTCCTGCCGCCGATCTCGCGCTTGCCGAGCACCGAGAACATCACAGCAGGATCGGTGGGCGCGAGCGCCGCGCCGAGAATCCCCGCTGAGGTCAGCCAAATCAGAAGAAGCAGCGCGCCGCCAGGGCCATCAATCCTGCGGTCGCGAAGGTGCCGACCACGCCCAGCGAAGCGATCGGAACAAGCGAAGCCGCGGAAACGCTGCCAGCCGACGCGCATACCGCCGTCGAAGAGGATCGCAACCAGGGCGACGACTGCGATTCGCTCGACGTCTCGGATCGAAGCTCGTCGCCGAGCCGGGTGAAACTGCGACCGGCGAGCGCCGCGGCCAGACGGGAAGATCGCCGGCGCCGGGACGGCGAAGCGCTCGCTCAGTTTGTTCGAGAGAACTGCCAGCCCGAAGACGCCGGCGACGCCGGTGATCCGCCAGGCCGAAATCCGTGATCTCCGTCACGGCGTGACCCTAGTGAGGACGGCGGTCGGGGCTGGGCTGAGATTCGCCCGGAGTCCATGTCTGGTCGCCGACCAGACTTCCCGGCACACCGCGGAGAAAGACTGCTCGCCGACGGTGAGCGCTTCGCGCGCCGTGCGGGTCGCGCCGGCCGCGATCTGCTGGGCCCGCGCAAGCCGCGGATCCTCGCTGTGCATCGCGAGGTTGACCTCGACCAGCTTGGCTGCGGCCCATGCTGCGCCGAGCGCGAGACCGCTGCCGCCGCGGCGTCGGCGCGTAGATCCGGATTCGCACGCGCGGCCGCCTCGGCGGCGAGTGCGGAAACGTTCTCGGCATGGTCGGCGATCTCCAGCGGGATGTCTGCGGCGCGGGCGAGCGCCTCACCGAGCGCAAAGTCGTCGTCGTGCTCCTGCAGCTGCGCGACCGCTGCCTGGTGAGGCCTCAGCGTCCTCGCGCGCGAGCGGTACCAGGCGCTCGCCGGGCCGCTTGGCCTGGGCGGCGGCGCCCGCGGCCCTCCGGCCACTGCTCGAGGTCGGTCGCCCGGGCGGCGAGCTCGACGAGCGCGGCTGCACTCGCCGCGCTCAGCGCGGCAATCGCGCCCGCACCAGGCCCACCCCGCTCCGTGACCGAGTCGAGCAGCTGCGCCGAGCCGTAGGTCGAGGTATGGCTCGCTCATCAGCCGGCGGCGAGAGAAGAACTGCTTCCAGGCCGACCGCCAGTCGTCGGCCCGGGAGACGATCGTCCGGTCGTCGACGAGCTCGACACCGGAGTTGGAAGCGCAGCTTCTGGGGCGGCGAGGTGCTCTGTGTACTCGACCTTGACCTCGCAGGGCTTGCCGGGGTCGTACGGCGCGACGGCCTTCAGGTCCGAGAGCGCGCGCTTCGCGCCCTTCCTCAACGAGCTCGCGGGCGCGCTTCGGCGTCAGCATCCTCGCCGTCTTCGAGCCGAGCCCCTCCTTCACCTCGACCGTGGTCAGGCCGTCGCCGAGCAGCGCCGTCGCCTCACGCCCGGCCGCACGGTCGCCGGTCACGAGCAGGACAGGGCAGTCCCAGTGTCCGCAGAGCGCGGCGTTGATGCCCGTCTCGCCGACCAGCGTCCCGTTGAACCACAGGTTCTGCCAGTCGACGCCGGAGACCGTGTGGTTCGAGGACGCCGTCGGCGCGTGCCGCGCCATCGCGTGCATGCCGACGAAGAGCGCGGCGTCGCAGCCGGACTCGAGGAACGCCGTGTAGCTCGGTCCACTCGTTCTGGACGACGAACTCGCAGTCCGGGTCGAGCTGCTCGGCGATCAGCGAGTTGAAGCTCGTAGCCCTCGCCGGCGCCGTGGCAGTCCATGACGACGATCTCCGTCGCTCCGGCCGCCTTCGCACCGCGAACGGCGGCGTTGATCTCCTCGGTGTAGAGCTGGCGGCCTTCGTCGAACATCGGCGTCGCCGCCGGTCGTCTGCTGCCGACTTGACGATGCCGGCGACGCCCTCCATGTCGCTGATGATGTGGACGCGCACGCGGGTAGCGTTTCACGGATGGAGACCGGGCTGCGGGCAAGGCGCGTGCTCGTCACCGGCGCGTCCGGCGGGATCGGATCGGCCTGCGCCCGTGCGTTCGCCGCCGAAGGCGCCGACGTCGTCGTCCATTACCACCGCGGCCGTGACCGCGCCGAGGCGCTCGCGGACGAGCTCGGCGGCGCTTTGGTCGCCGGCGCCGACCTGACGGACGAGGCCGAGGTCGACGAACTGTTCGCGGTGGCCGGCCCGGCTCGACGTCTGCGCCGCGGTCGCCGGCGTCTGGCCGCGCGAGGACGTGCCGGTCTGGGACTGCCCCTCAGCGCTGGCGCGACACCCTCGACGCCGAATCTGACCGCGAGCTTCTTGACCGCGCGCGGCGTTCCTCCGCGGCGTCGCCGAGCGCGGCCACGGCTCGCTCGTCCTCGTCGGCTCGACCGCGGGCATCTTCGGCGAAGCGGGCCACGCCGACTACGCCGCGGCGAAGTCTGCCGTCCAGTCTACGGACTGCTGCTGAGCCTGAAGAACGAGATCGTCCGTGTCGCGCCTCGCGCGCGCGTCAACGCTGTCTGCCCCGGCTGGACGTATTCGCCGATGACCCGGGGCGCGGTCGACGGACGAGGTGCTCGACCGCGTCACCGCGACGATGGCGCTACGAAAGTCGCCGAGCCCGAGGACGTCGCCCGCCAGGTCGTCGTCCTCGCCTCCGACGAAGCTCTCCGGCCACGTGACCGGCCAGGTGGTCGTCGTCGCGGGCGGCATGGAGGGGCAGCTGCTGCGCCGTAGGGACTGTCCCCGCCAGGGGACTGTCCCAAAAAACCGTTGTTGGGACAGGCCCCGTTCGGGGGCCAGTCCTGGCCTCTGCAGCTGAGCGGGGACTGTCCCGCCAGGGGACTGTCCCAAAAACCGTTGTTGGGACAGGCCCCGTTCGGGGCCAGTCCACTAGCCTCGCAACTGAAAACCACACTCAGGCGTCTGCCGGTACGCCCCTGAAAGAGTGGCGGCGGCCCCAGGAGCCGCCGCCACTTGAGCTCCAACGCAGCCGCAGGATGATTGCCGTCAGTCCCCGACTGGAGGAGGTCGTTCGCTCTGTATCGGCGCGGCGGGCGCTCGGCTTGACCGTTTTGGTCAAAACATCGAGGCGGAGCCGCCGCCCGGCCCCGCCTGAGTCTCCCGTGAGAGAGCCGCAGTAGATATCTCCGATGGCCCACGCCGCATCGGGGCCTCCGGGGACTATGTATTCCGGAGCGCCCCGCCGCATCGGGGGCGCCTCTCGGAATGTGTCCTGAGTATCGCCCGGGCCCTCACTTGATCTATCACCCATCCTCGGTTGACTACCGTGCTTCACTTCCGCAATGCCCGATCGCTTCGAAAAACGGCTTGAACACGGGCCTCCGGTGGTCACGGACGGGGGCATGGGCGTGCTCGTCTCGAGCGCCGTCCCCGGTCTGCGCTGTCCGGAGGAGGCGAACATCCGCGCGCCGGAGAGCGTCGTCACCCTGCACGCCAGCTTCATCAACGCCGGCGCGGAGCTGATCGAGACCAACACGTTTGGTGCCGAACCGCCACAAGCTCCGCTCCCAGTTCCTCGAGACGAGGTCGCAGCCATCAACGAGACCGGAGTCAAGCTCGCACGCGAGGCGCGTGAGATCTCCGGCCGCGACGTCTACGTCGCCGGCTCGATCGGGCCGCTCGGGGAGCTCGGCGGCCTTGCGGCTGACGAGCGCGGGCCGGTCTTCGCCGAGCAGGCCTCCCTACTGGAGGGACGCGGCGTCGACCTGTTCATGGTCGAGACCTTCTTCGACCTCGACGAGCTGACAACGGCGATCGAGGCGGTGCAGGGCGTCTCGAGGCTCCCGATCGTCGCGCTGCTGACCTTCGACGAGGACGCCGAGACCTTCGGCGGCGTCTCCGCTCGCGACGCGGTCGAGCGGCTCAGCGCGTACTGAGCTCGCCGCCGTCGGCGCCAACCACGGCGCTGGGCTGCACGCCGCGCTCGCCGCGCTGGAGGCGATGGGCAACAGGCGGCCGCTCGCCGCGCTGCCGAACGTGGGAGCTCGCCAGCCTTTCCGGCGGCCGCGTCATCTACCCGCACGCGACGCCGGAGTACTTCGCGGAGTTTGCGGCGCAGGCCCGAGCCCTCGGGGCCCGTGTGATCGGCGGCTGCTGCGGGACGACGCCGACCGAGATCGCAGCGATCGCGCGCGCCGTCGAGGAGGAGCGGCAGCCGACCGCTCCGTTCGCAGCCGCCGAGCGCGAGCTCGTCGTCGCCGCCCACGAGCGGCCGGAGGAGACGGAGCTGGCCCGCAAGCTGCGCGCAGGCGACTGGATCACCTGCGTCGAGCTCGACCCGCCCAAGGGCGGCACCTACGAAGTCGATGCTCGCGGTCACCAAGACGCTGAAGGATTCGGGCGAGGTCGGCTTCGTCGACATCAACGACAACCCGATGGCCGCGCGCGCGCGAACGCGCTGATGGCTGCGATCGCGATCGAGCGCACCTGCGCGATCGAGACGATCCCGCACGTGACGCCGCGGGACACGTCCGTGATGGGCCTGCAGTCGCAGCTGCTGGCCGCCCACGCCGAGGGCGTCCGCAACGTCCTCGCCGTCACCGGCGATCCCCCACGTCGGCGACTACCCGGGCTCGCGCGGCGTCTACGAGGTCGATTCGATCGGGCTCGCGAGGTGGTCACTCGACTGAACGCGCGGCGAGGACTTCAACGGCAAGGCGATCGACGCGCCGACGTCGTTCTTCCTCGGCGTCGCGGTCAACCCGTCGGCGGACGACCTCGAGACCGAGCTCGACCGCTTCCGCCAGAAGGTCGAGGCCGGCGCCAAGTTCGCGATGACGCAGGCCCTCTTCGACCTCGGCTATCTGGACCGCTTCGAGGAGCTCCTCGGCGGCTGGCCGATTCCGATTCTCGTCGGCATCTTCATGGTGCGCTCGCACCAGCTCGCCGTCCAGGCTGCACAACGAGGTACCCGGCATCGTCGTCCCCGAGGACGTGCAGAACCGGCTGCGCGACGCCGGCCGCGCGCGGCCGAGGAGGGACTTGCGCTTGCGCGCGAGCTCTACGCGCAGGCGCGCGAGAAAGCGGCGGGCGTCTACGTGATCCCGCCGTTCAAGCAGCCCGAAGCCGCCTGGAACTGCTGGGAATGGCACTAGCTCCGCTGTCCAGAATCCGCAAGTTCTTTTAAGGCGTGCAGGCTCCGGTCGAAACGGGGCCTTTCGCGTTGGCGAGGTCGGTCCGGATAACTGAGGAAGCGACACCGAAACCTCCACTCCCGCCCGTTCGCGCCGCGAAGACCGTCGTCTCGACCGCGCCGTTCCCGTCTACGGCGGGACCGCCGGAATCGCCGTGGCGCAGCGTGCCGCGCAGCGTCGTCACCTTCCGGTCGACCGGCCCACGCCCGTACGCGTCGGTCAGCAGGGCGAAGGTCGTCGTGCCGATCCGAGCCGGAGTGGCGTCGAAGGGACCGATCCTCCGGGTAGCCGAGCACCGCGACCGAGGCACCGGGCCGAGCGTCGACGAGCGGGAGCGGCCGACCCGGCAGCCCTGGGACGCGGAGAACGGCGATGTCGTTCGTCGAGTCGAAACCGATCACCTGCGCCGTGAGCTTGGTGCTCGAGCCGAACAGGCTGACCGTCGTATCGTCCTCGCCGGCGACGACGTGCGCCGCTGTGACGACCGTCCGCGGAGCCGCGATCCACGCCGGAGCCCTCGATCCCGAGTCCGCACGGCGGTTCCAGGATGCGGACGACGCTCGGCGCGGCCGCCCGAACGCCCGGCAGGCGCAACACCTGCGGGTTCGGCGGCGGGACCTGCGCGACCGGGCCGCCGAGCGCCGGGAACGGGTCGAGCCGCGCTAGCGCCTGCAGCAGGGACGACGGGGGCAGCAAGCTGTTCAGCTGCTTGAGGACGTACGAGCGCTGCACCTCGCGCCGCAGGGACGTCTGGCCCGGGAGCTGGAGCGCGACCACTCCGACCGCCCAGGCCAGGAAAGGCCCGTCGCGGCGCCGAGCAGAAAGCCGCCGGCGGTGTCCAGCGAACGGAGCGGCGGAATCCTGAGTACCTCGCTCCTGAGCTCGAGTCCGATTCGCAGCCCGAGCGCCTGGAAGAGGATGATCAGCAGAAGCCCTCCACCCAGCGCGATCAACGGCGCGTACCGAGAGTGACTGCCGGACTGCGAGCATGGATGAGGCGAGCCGCCCGCCAACGATCGCGCCGACCACCAAGCCGACCAGAGCCAGCGCCCCGCGACGAATCCCTGCTGGGCCCCGCGAATTGCCAGCAGCGCAGCGAGAGTGCCACCACGACCCAGTCCACCCAGGTCACGAGCCCTTAGGCTATTGGCTCCATGGAAGGCGCCGAGCTACAGGAGTTCATCGACCGCTACAACGACGCCTGGAACGCGCACGACGTCGACGCGATCGTCGTCCATGCACACCGACGACTCGGTCTTCGAGAACCACGTCACCGGCGACGTCAACGTCGGCCGGGACGCAGATCGGCTCCGCGATCCGAGGGATCTTCTCCGTCTTCCCCGACCTCAACTTCGAGGCGCGGCCGCCAGTACATCCGCGAGGACCTCGTCGTCCAGGAGTGGACCGGCCCGCGGCACCCACGAAGGGCACGATGACGCGCGGCGGGATCAAGGTCGAGCCGACCGGGCCAGCAGGTCGAGTACCAGGGCATGGACGTGATCCCGATCCGCGACGGCCTGGTCGCGCGCAAGGACGTCTATTCGGACTCGATCACGCTCCTGCGGCAGCTCGGCCTTGACCGGACATCGCGCTAGCTACACTCCGGCTCGCCCCGGGGCGTAGTTCAGTTGGTTAGAACGCCGGCCTGTCACGCCGGAGGTCGCGGGTTCGAGTCCCGTCGCTCCCGTTCCCCACAAAGGGATGACCGGCCGACGTAACCGGAGGTCTTCGTCGCCGTTGTCGGCCAGCGATGCACGATCTCGACCGCGACTCGGTCGCCGTTCGGCGAACTAAGCGGACGCGAAGACGGGCCCTCGAGCGGCGCTAGCCGCGGCCAGCCGTTGCGTTCAGCGACGAGGAGGTCGGACGGTTCGGTCGGCTCGGCGCGCGGCTACCTGTGGCGCCTGGCCCGGGGACTGCCCCTCGACCTCGTCGGCCCGTAGCGGTCTTGGTTGCCACTTCGGTACAGAGCGCGGCGACGACGGGCTTCTTGTCGACCTTGCGGCGCTGGAGGCGCGGCGGCTTTTCGCTCAGGTAGTCGTCGCCCCACTGGCGAAGCGCGGTCAGCGCGATGTTCAGGTCGAGACCCTTCTTCGTCAGGTGGTACTCGTACCGCTCCGGGCGCTCGCTGTAGAGGACCCGTTCGAGCACGCCTTCGTCGACGAGTCGGTTGAGCCGGTCGGTGAGAACGTTGCGGGCGATTCCGAGGCTCTCCTGCAATTCATCGAAGCGGTGCAGGCCGAGCAAGACGTCGCGGATGATCAGCAGCGTCCAGCGCTCGCCGACAACCTCGAGCGCTCGGGCGATCGAGCAGTTCTGGCCTTCGTAGTCGCGGTTCAGCATCGCCACCAATGGTAGCGCGCATCAGTTGCGTGACACAACCTCCGTCAGGTAACGTCCTGGAAGTAAAGTTGCGTGAAGCAACTGACTGACCACCGTTATCCAGAGATTCGACGGCCAGGAGGCCCTCATGGAGATCGCAGGAACCGTGCAACGCCGTCCCCTGATTCTCGTCTCGCTGCTGCTGGCAGCGTTCGTGATCAACCTCGACATCACGATCGTCAACGTGGCCCTCCCGACGCTGGTTCGCGAGCTGCATGCCTCGAACTCGCAGCTGCAGTGGGTCGTCGACGCCTACAACCTGGTGTTCGTCGCGCTGCTGCTGGCCGCCGGCAGCCTCAGCGACCGCCTCGGCCGCAAGGGATTCCTGCTCGCCGGCCTGGTCGTGTTCGGAGCCGCCAGCATCGCCGGAGGCCTCACCGACACCGCCGGCCAGCTGATCGTCGCCCGCTGCTTCATGGGTCTCGGCGCCGCGATGATCTTCCCCACCACCCTCTCGCTGATCTCGAACGTGTACACCGAGCGGGCCGAGCGCGCCAAGGCGATCGGCCTCTGGGGCGCGACGGCGGGCATCGCGATCGCGCTCGGCCCGATCGTCGGGGGCTGGCTGCTCGAGCAGTTCAGCTGGACGAGCATCTTCTTCGCGATGGCACCCGTCGCCGCCGTCACCGCGGCGCTCGTTGCCTGGAGCGTTCCGACCTCGCGCGATCCGGACGCGCACAAGACCGACGTCCCGGGACTGGTGCTCTCGAGCGCGGCGGTCGCGCTGCTGACCTACACGCTGATCGAGGCCCCCAACTACGGCTGGAGCAGCGGCCGCACCCTCGCGGGCTTCGCGGTCGCAGCGGCGCTCTTCGCCGCCTTCATCCTCCGCGAGCGCACCGCCAGCGGAGCCGATGCTCGACGTCAGCCTCTTCCGCAACCTTCGCTTCACCGCGGCGAGCGGTTCCGTCACCATCGCATTCTTCGGGATATCGGGCTTCAGCTTCCTGATCACCCAGTACTTCCAGTTCCTCAAGGGCTACGGGCCGCTCTCCACGGGTGTCCGCCTGCTGCCCGTCGCGTTCGCCGTGGGGATCATGTCGGTGCTCGGGACCCAGCTCGCTGTTCGCTTCGGCACCAAGCAGGTCGTCACCGCCGGTCTGTTCTGTCTTCGCCGTCTTCTTCGCCTGGGTCTCCACCGCAGACACGGGAACCAGCTACCTCGAGATCGTCGGCCAGATGCTGCTCGGCGGGAGCGGCGTGGGGCTCGTCAGCGCACCCGCGACCGAAGCGATCATGGGGGTCGTGCCGAAGGCCAAGGCCGGCATCGGCTCCGCCGTCAACGACGCCACCCGATTGCTCGGAAGCACCCTCGGCGTCGCCGTGATCGGCAGCGTCTACGTCGTCTCTCTACAACAGCCGACTGAGCGACAGGCTTCCCGCAGCGCTGGCTCCGCGGCTCGCGCGCACCGCCCACGACTCCGTCGGCGGCGCGCTCGAGCTCGCCAACCACACGAGCGTCAACGGCCACCCCGCTCTCGCGAACGCCGTCCACGCCGCCGCCTCCAACGCGTTCTTCCACGGCTTCAGCGCCGCCTGCCTTGTCGCCGCAGGCGTCAGCGCAGTGGCCGCGATCGGCAGCCCTGGTGCTACTCCCAGCCCATCCCGCAACGCCGGCTTGACCCTCGCCCTGGAGTCCGAATGACCATCGCAATCTCTAATGCCAGCGTACGACACCTGCGGCCGGACCGATACCAAAGTGCACTAGAGCTTCGCCCTAGAGTGGCGTATCCTCACCAGGACCTCTCGGAAGGACTGGAAGTGAAGGCCAGTAGAGGCCTAGCTGACGTGAGGCGGGCGCAGCTGCACGGAGCCGAGCAGGCGCCGGCTGCGATCAGCGAGCGCAAACGCGCTCGTGGAGGAGGTTCCTGGATGAACGCCGTCGACGCAAATGGAAGCCTGGGATCAATTGGTGGCAGACCCGCGCCCGCGCGATCACATCGTGCAGCTCTACCAGGAGAAGGCGTTTCTCAACCGCGCCGTGTGCCGGTTCGTCGGTGCCGGTCTCGCGAACGGAGAGGGCATCATCCTCGTGTCAACGGCCCCACACTGGACCGGCTTTCACGCATACCTCGAGGACGAGGGCGTCAATGTGAGAGCGGCGCGGAAACGCGGACAGCTGACGGTCGTCGACGCCGACGAGCTCCTGCCCAGCTTCATGCGTGACGCGATGCCGGATCCCGACATATTCCCGGGCGTCTTCGAAAACGTCGTCGCAGAGGCGCGCGATGCAGGGGTTACCAAAAAGTGCGCGTCTGGGGAGAAATGGTGAATGTCCTCTGGGAGCGCGGGGACGTCGACGCCAGCATGAACCTCGAGGACCAGTTCGATCAGCTAATCAAAAAGCATGACATGGCGATCTTCTGCTCGTTCCTGATGGACAACTTCAACGACGACGTCCATACGCGCATGCTGCCCAGGCTCGGGACGAATCACTCTCACCTCATTCCAGTGGAGGACTATGCTCGGCTGGAGCACGCCGTAGTCGATGCGCTCCGCGGAGACGGTCGGCCCGGAGGAGGCCCGCGTCCTCGACAACGAGCTGCTCTCCCGCTACCGGCCGCCTTTCAACATGCCGCGCTCCCAAGCGTTGTTGCTGGCACTGCGTCAGTTTCTCCCGACGGTTGCCGATCCCGTCCTCCAGCGCAGCCGCGAGCTGTACACCGCTTCCGGGACCGCCTGAAGTGGCTGCTCAACCGGTCGCGCCCGCTAGCGGCTGGATCGGTTTCCGAGCCCTCAACGGCGACGATGCGGACGCAGGCGCGGCTGCGACCGATCTGACCAACATCCTCGACACGGTTGAAGTTCCGATCGTCGTCTTGCGACGCGACTTCACGATCGCAGGCTTCAACAAGGCGACGGCGGATGAGTTTCGCCTCTCCCCATCGGACATTGGTCGAGCGTCACGCGATATCTCGCGCCTCGCCGGCTTGCCGAGTCTGGAAGAGCAATGCAGCGAGGTCATGGCAAGCGGAGTCGAGGCGAGGACCGATTTTCGCGACGGGGACAGGTGGTTCGTTGTCCGCATATCTCCCTACGCAAATGGTGAGCGCCAGGTCAGCGGCACCGTGCTGACGTTCACGAATGTGACCGCTTTCCGCGCAAGCATCGATCAGGTCATCTACGAGCGCGAATGCACCAAGGCGATCCTCAACGCCGTTCCTGATCCTCTCGTCGTGCTCAGCGCTGACCAGCGAATCCAGTCCGGCAATCGCGCCTTCTACTCGATGTTCTATGAACTTGCCTCGTTACGTACGCGACTCGAAAGGGATGCTTGCCGGCGGCCGTGCTTCGACCCCGTCGAGGTGGATCAGGTCGTTCCGGGAGAGGGTCGCCGAAGGCTGATTCTCCACGCCCATCCTTTGGCGTTACCGGGCCATCCAGAGCGCAGGGTTCTGGTGACGTTCGAGGACATCACGGCGCGCAAACAGGCGGAGGCGGCCAACGATCTGCGTGCCATCGCCGAACGCAAAGATGGGTTGCGGCGCAGCGAAGCATTTCTCGCGGAGGCTCAGCGCCTCAGCTTGACCGGCAGCTTCTCCTGGCGGGTTTCGACCGACGAGATCACGTGGTCAGAACAGCTCTATCGCATCTTCGAATTCGACCCGGGCATGCCGGTGACGCTCGAGTTGATCGGCACTCGAGTCCACCCTGAAGACATGCCGCTGCTGCGTGACGAACTCGAGCGGGCACGCGACGCCGGCACCGACTTCGAACATGAGCACCGGCTGCAGATGCCCGACCGGTCGATCAAGTACCTGCACATGGTTGCTCACGGCACCAGAGACGAGGATGGACGATTGGAGTACATCGGCGCGGTTCAAGACGTGACGGCACGGCGATTGTCGGAGCAGGCGCTCGGGAAGGCGCAATCCGAGCTCGCACACGTCGCCAGGGTTTCGGCCCTGAGCACGTTGACTGCGTCAATTGCACACGAAGTGAACCAGCCGCTCTCGGGCATCATCACGAACGCGAGCACCTGTCTACGGATGCTGGCCGCAGACCCGCCGGACGCTCGACGGCGCGCGCGAGACCGCACGGAGGGCTATCCGGGATGGCAACCGCGCGTCTGAGGTGATCGCGCGGGTACGGACCCTGTTCACCAGGAAGGAATTGGCGACCGAATCAGTCGACCTGAACGGGGCCACGCGAGAGGTGACCGCGCTCTTATTGGGCGAACTTCAACGAAATCGCGTACTGCTTCAGTTGGAGCTCGCCCAGGACCTCCAACGGTCACCGGGGATCGTATTCAGCTCCAGCAGGTCATCCTGAACCTGGTCCGCAACGCCTCGGATGCGATGGCCGCGGTGGACGATCGGCCGCGGCAGCTGCTGATCAGAACCGAAGACGAGGACGGCGATCGTGTGCGCGTGAGCGTGCGCGATGCCGGCGTCGGCGTCGACCCTCAGAACCTGACCAAGCTGCTCGACGCCTTCTACACGACGAAAAGCGACGGCATGGGTATCGGCCTCTCCGTCAGCCGCTCCATCATCGAGAGACATCACGGCCGTCTTTGGGCAGAGCCGAATGACGGTCCAGGTGCCACCTTTTTGTTTTCGATTCCAGTGAGCCAAAGACCGTGACGGAACGACCACGATGAGGCTCATGATCCCCAAGCCGTCATTGGTGTCGGTCGTCGACGACGACGAGTCCATGCGCGAGGCGCTGCCAGACTTGTTGCGGCAGTTCGGCTTTGCCGCCGAGGCGTTTGCATCCGCCGAAGCGTTCCTCGCGTCAGAGTTCGTCGGCGAAACCGAGCTGTCTACTTCTGGACGTCGCGATGCCAGGGATGTCTGGCCCTGACCTTCAACAGGAGCTGACCCGGCGCCGGCAGAAGATCCCAATCGTGTTCATCACCGCCTACGGAGACGCCTCTGTCCTTCGCCGCCTGCTCGCGCGCGGGGCCGTACGGTGCCTGGTCAAGCCGTTCAGCGACGCAGCCCTGCTGGATGCGGTCGGCGCCGCGTTGACATGAGCTCACCGGGCGAAGCACCTGTCGTGTTCGTCGTCGACGACGACGTGTCGGTGCGGGAGTCGCTCGAGCTGCTGATCCGCTCCGCCGGCTGGCATCCGGAGACATTCGCCTCGGCGGAGGACTTCCTCGCACGGTCGCGCATCGACGGCCCGAGCTGTCTCGTTCTCGATGTGTCGCTTCCCGAACCTCAATGGGCTCGATCTCCAGAAGCGCATTGTCGATCGGGCAGGTGTGCCGATCATCTTCATCACGGGCTACGGCGACGTACCGACCAGCGTGCAGGCGATGAAGGCCGGCGCAGTCGAGTTCTTGACCAAGCCGTTCAGCGATGAAGTCTTGTTGACCGCGATTCAGGCTGGCGATCGAGCGCAGCCGCGCTGCACGTGCTCACGAATCGGAATTGCACGAGCTTCGAGACCGTTACGAATCGCTCACGCCACGCGAACGCGAGATCATGGCATTGGTCGTCTCCGGCCTGTTGAACAAACAGATCGCATTCAAGCTCGGTATCAGCGAGATCACGGTGAAGGCCCACCGAGGCCGGGTGATGCGCAAGATGCAAGTCGATTCTCTGGCAGACCTGGTCAGAGCCGCAGCAGCAGCCTCGACGTCTCGCTCGTCGCGCACGCCTAATACCTGAGGTATCGACCAACACCATCGTGCAATAGATCGCGCGTCACTTACGCGCGTATTTTCGAGCTCCTGGCTCACCGTGCCCATCGGAGACGAAAGGAACTCGTCATGGCTAATCCGACAATCGTTCTCATTCACGGCGCGTTCGGAGACGCGTCGAGCTGGCGGCCGGTGTTCGACCGGCTCGTCGGCGACGGTCACACCGTTCTTGCGCCGCCGAACCCGCTGCGCGGGCTCCCCTACGACGCTTCCTACACGGCGTCGGTCATCGACCAGCTCGACGGCCCGATCGTGCTCGTCGGCCACTCGTACGGCGGCGCGGTGATCACGGTCGCCGGCACCTCGGACAAGGTCGCCGGGCTCGTGTACGTCGCCGGCGTCGTGCCCGACGAGGGCGAGTCGGTCAACGACCTCCAGAGGCGCTTTCCGTCGCTCGCCATGGGCCCGCTCGTGCGCCCGACGGCGTTGCCCGACGGCAGTGTGGAGGCGTCGATCGACCCCGCGCGGTTCCACGACGTCTTCTGCGCCGACCTTCCGGACGCCGACGCGGCGTTCATGGCGATCTCGCAGCGCTCGGTCTCGGCCACGGCGTTCGACGATCCCGCCACCGCCGCCGCCTGGCGGGCGAAGCCGTCCTGGGCGGTGTTCGGCACCGCCGACCGCCCCGTCGCTCCCGACCTCCACCGCTTCCAGTACGAGCGCGCGAGACTCGACGGTGACCGAGGTCGAAGGCGCGTCGCACTTCTTGATGCTGTCGCAGCCGGACATCGTCGCAGGCGTCATTCGCGAGGCCGTCATGGCCAGCGCGGTCACCCGAGCGGCGTGAAGCTCAAGGAGGCCGAAATGGAGTTCCTGGTCGAGTTCGAGGTCGAGGTTCCCGCAGGCACGCCCGACGCGGAGGTGGAGCAGCGTCAGCGCGCCGAAGTCGGCCGCCGCGGCCGAGCTCGCGGAGGGCGGGCATCTCTCGTTCGGCTCTGGAGACGGCCGCTCGGAGGCAACGGAACCACGGCCATCGGGCTGTACCGCGACTCCGTAGCGAGGCCGAGCTGCACGATCTACTCGGCGCCTTGCCTCTCGCCGACTGGCTGCGGGTCACGGTCATACCGCTCTCGGCACACCCAAACGATCCGGCGACGGCCCCTCGATGAGCGACAGGCTTCCCGACTCCATCCCTGACAGGCTAGGTCTACCGCCTCGAAGCCACGGTGGGCGAACCACTCGACCTCGGCGACCTCGCTCAGGGCCGCAGGCGGATCGTGCCACTGACGAGCGGGACTTTCGCCGGGCCCGAGCTGAACGGGACGCTGCTCCCGGGCTCGAGCGCCGACTGGCAGGTCGTCCTCCCGGACGGCACCGCTCTCGGCGACATCCGCTACACGCTCCAGACCGACGGCGGCGATCTGCTCTACGTCCAGTCACGCGGCGTGCGTCACGGCAGCGCCGACGTGCTCGAACGTCTCGCCCGCGGCGAGGACGTCGACGCCGAGCCGAATACACCTTCCGCACCTCGACCCAGATCGAGACCGCGGCGCCCGACGCTCGACTGGCTGAACAGAGGCGTCTTCATCAGCGTCGGCGGCCGCCAGCCCGGCGGTGTCATCTACGAGACCTACCCTGGTCGGATAACTGGAGGAGCAAATGCTCATTCTTCGTCAAAAATGCATGCCAAAGCCCGACAAGAGCGACGAGCTGATGGCCGCGCTCGCCGAGATCATCACGCCGGCGCGAGCCACGGAGGGCGTCATCAGCCTCGACATCGCCCGCGTCCTGACTCGAGCCTGATTCGTTCATCGCGACCGCGGTTTATGAGGACGGTGCTGCTCTCGAACGACAGGAGTCACGTCCGGAGGTGCACAAGGTGATGGCGATCCTGCCGGAATCGCTGGCGGCGCCGCTCGAGCGAACGATCTTTGACGCGCTCGGTCGACCCGGCGCTCGTCTAGTTCGACGGCCGCCGGACTCTCGACGCAACGGCACCCATCAAAGGAGAAGCACCATGAGCATCAGCTTCCAATCAGCAAGGAGCCCAGTATCCGAACGCCGAGAGTTGGCCCACCGCTCCGGTGCCGGCGTCGACGTGACGCTCTACTGGCAGCCCACTCTCGACGAGCTACTCGTCTGCGTCCGCGACGAGCGCCACGGCGCCCACTTCGAGATCCGCCCTCCGCGCTACCTGGCACTCGACGTCTACTACCACCCCTACGCATACGCCGACCTCGAAGACGCGTACGAGAAGAGTACCGGCGTGCCGCCTGAAGCAGCGAAGCCGGTCGTCTCGCGCGGATGCCGAGGCCGTCGCGTCTGCGGACGTGGATCCCGCGCGGCTCCCACCCGGCCAGTACGTCACCCGGGACTTCCCCGTCCTCTCCGCCGGACCGACGCCGCACACGTCGCTCGAGCTGTGGGACTTTTCGATCGTCGGCGAGCTGGACGAGCCGCGCCGCTGGACCTGGGAGGAGTTCCGCGCCCTGCCGAGCGAGGAGATCACCCGCGACATCCACTGCGTGACCAAGTGGTCGAAGCTCGACACCGTCTGGCAAGGCGTCTCGGTCGACACGCTCCTCGAAGGGATCGAGACGTCAGCCGAGTACGTGACCCAGTACTCGGACGGCGGCTACACGACCAACCTGCCGCTCGAGGACATCACGGGCGGCAAGGCCTGGGTGGTCTTCGCCTACGAAGGTCAACCGCTCGAGCCCGAGCACGGCGGCCCCGCGCGCATGCTCGTCCCGCACCACTACTTCTGGAAGAGCGCCAAGTGGGTACGCGGCCTCCGGCTCCACTCGACCGACGAGCCCGGCTTCTGGGAGACAAACGGCTACCACAACTACGGAGACCCATGGCAGGAACAGCGCTACCAGGGCGACTGACCTGGCAGCTCGCCGAACTCGTCGAGGTCGTCGTCGAGACACCGCACGTCAAGACGATCGTCTTCGACGTCCCCGGCTGGCCCGGCCACCGGGCCGGCCAGCACGTCGACGTTCGGTTGACGGCCGAGGACGGCTATCAGGCGGAGCGAAGCTACTCGATCGCCTCCGCGCCCGACGGCACTCGCGTCGCGCTCACGGTCCAGAGGCTCGAGGACGGCGAGGTCTCCCCTACCTGACCGACGAGCTCCGGCCGGGCGACAAGATCGAGCTGCGCGGCCCGATCGGCGGCTACTTCGTCTGGGAGCCCTCCGACGGCGGGCCGCTCATGCTCGTGGCCGGCGGATCGGGCATCGTGCCACTGATGGCGATGATCCGGACGCGCGCAGCAGCCGGCGACGACACGGAGACGCGGTTGCTCTACTCCTCACGCAGCCAGGACGACGTCATCTATCGCGACGAGCTCGAGCGGCTGAGCGGCAACGGCCTCACGGTCGTGCACACGCTGACCGATTCGCAACCGCCCGGGTGGACGAGCTACGCGCGGCGTGTCGACGCCGAAATGCTCGCCGAGGTCGGGCCCAGACCAGCCGAGCGGCCGCAGTTTCTACGCGTGTGGACCGACGCCGTTCGTCGAGGCGGTGGCCGAGGCGCTCGTGCGGCTCGGACACGATCCGCTAGCGATCAAGACCGAACGCTTCGGACCCACCGGACGCTGAGATGGACGAGCTGATGCTGGATGGCAACGCGATCGCGGGCCTCCTCCAGGAGGTGTTCGCCGTCGAGATGACAACCGCGGTTGGGACCTGTGGCGGCTGTGGTGCGCCCGGGCCGGTTGGGGCCGTTCACGTCTACCGTGGCGCCGGAATCGTTCTCCGCTGCCCACACTGCGGCAACACGCTCGCGAAGATCGTCAAGAGTGATTCGCGGGTTTGGATCGACCTCACTGGAATCCGCACTCTGGAGGTCACCGTCTAGCGGCGGCGCTGCTTATCCATACCGGGGCGTTTCTGGCAGCTCGGGGACTCTCGTCCCGGCACGATCGTGCCGGGCTACGGCTGGTAAACCGATGCAGGCGCCTCGCTCGTGGGCGTCGGTTGGTGCCTGAGAGCCTCACGTGCGGTGCGCAAGATTTCGTTGGAGAGGGTGTCGTCGTCGATCGCGCGCGCGAGGACGAGCGATCCGACAAGTGTGCTGACGGCGATGATGGCTTGACGTCGTCCGTCGCTGCCGCCGCCGAGCATGCCCTCGAGGATGCCGATGTATCGCGCTCGACCAGAGCGTCGTAGCCGCCACGGACGTGATCGTTTCCATGGTTGACGTCGCCGATCAACGCGGCCACGGCGCAGCCGGTGCCGGGAGTCGTCGCGGTGCTCTGTCGAGAGGTACCAATCGACCCAGGCGGCCAGCGGATCCCGCTCGTCGTGGGCGTACTTGGTCGAGGGTTCGGCTCGCGTACGCGAAAGGCATCGTCCGCGGCTTCGGCGATTAGGTCGTCTCGCGACCCGAAGCGCTTGTAGAAGCCGCCGCGGGTGAGGCCGGCACGCCCTGCATGATCTCGGCGACGCCGGGTCCCTCGATGCCTTCTTCGCGGATCCGGGCTGACGCGATCTCGACGATCCGCTCGTGGGTCTTTGTCTTCTCTTCAGCTGAGTGTCTCATTGACATGGATGATAGCAATCATCTAAGATGGATGACGCTCATCATCCTAAACGAGTGGCTTGCAGACCGCGACACCGGGGAGGAAGGAGGAACACGAGTCATGTCCTCGATCCTGGTTGCCGGCGCCTCCAACGGCATCGGCCGAGCCACCGCCGCCGAACTCGCTCGACGCGGCCGCCGCGCGTGTCGCCACTGGAGCGCACGCTGTCAGGGCTAAAGGCACACATACCGCAACCCGCAAAAGTCGCTGCCAGCGACTCCCGACTGGGCCCACGAAGGCGTGGGCGGTCGTGACCGGGCCCTCCTCGGGAATCGGCCGTGAGTTCAGCGCTCGCGCTTGCCGAGCGCGGAACGCCGGTGCTAGCGGTCGCGCACAACTGCGAGTCGCCCCGCACCGACACCGCACTCAAACCGTCGGAACCGGCGGTCCGCTGAGCAAGGCGTTCCGCTACGCCACCCACGTCCCAGACACAGAAATCATCAGAGGAGCGAACACCATGGAATCCACTGACCGCGCCAGGCCCGTCCACTACCGCACCGCCGCCGTCGACGACGTCGACGTCTTCTACCGCGAGGCCGGGCCGGACAGCGGCCCGTCGTGCTCCTGCTGCACGGCTTCCCTCCTCCTCGCGCATGTTCCGCGACCTGATCCCCCGGCTCTCGGACGCCTACCGCGTCATCGCCCCGGACTATCCCGCGTTCGGCCACAGCGCGGTGCCGGACCGGTCCGCATTCGGCTACACCTTCGACCACCTGGCCGACGTGGTCGACGGCCTGCTCGAGCAGCTCGGAATCGACGAGTTCGCGATCTACGTGATGGACTTCGGCGCGGCGGTCGGATTCCGGCTCGCGCTCCGGCACCCCGAACGACTGTCGGCGATCATCGTGCAGAACGCGCCGCTGTACCCCTGGGAGCCGCAGGGCTGGTGGGCCACCCTGGGCCAGTACTGGGCGGACGGGTCCGCCGAGCACCGCCGCGCCGCGCGCTCCTACCTGGAGCTGGAGGAGCTGCGCGGCCAGTACCTGTCCGGCGTCCAGGACCCCTCACGGATCGACCCGGACAACTGGGTCATCGACAAGGCGCTGATCGACCGCCCCGGCGTCGACGAGATCATGCTCGACCTGCTCTACGACATCCGCAACCAGGCCTCGCTCTTCGAGGCCATGCAGGAGTTCCTGCGTGATCGCCGGCCGCCGACGCTGGTGGCCACCGGGGCCAACGACGAGATCTTCCCCGAAGAGGTCGTCCGGCAGATCCTCACCGACCTCCCGGACGCCGAATACCACGCGCTCCAGACCGGCCACTTCGCCCTGGAGGACAAGGCAGCCGAGATCGCCGCGCTGATGCGCGACTTCCTGGCACGGACGCCGGTCGCTGCGGCGGCGGGCAGAAATGGAGCCGAACATGAATGACCTAGCTGGATTCCGTCCCCGACGCCATCGCCCGGGCGGATTGCCTCATCGCTTCACCCGCCTTTACAGCCTGACAATGACAGAGAAAGGAGAACGAGATGCTGCTCGCAACGACACAGGTCGAGGACGTCGACCGCTTCATGGAGGTCTTCTCGACTAGCGCAGCGGAGAAGCGCAAGAAGCACGGCTCGAAGGGAGCGGTCGTCTCCGCGACCCGTCCGAGAGCGACCGGGTCTGGGGGATCTTCGACTGGGACGAGCAGGGCTGGCAGAGCTTCGTCTCCGACCCTGACGTTCGCCCGATCCTGGCGACAGCCGGGGTGAAAGGGAAGCTGAAGGCCGCGGAACTCGTCGGCAGCTTCGACGCCTGAGACGACCCGCGTGCTGGGCGACGCCGGCGATCCTCGACACCGACCCCGCCTCGGCCGTTTGCAAGTAAGGCAACGTCGCATCCCGCGTTCATCGCGCACGACCTCGCCGGAGGTCCCGCGTACAGATCCGCACACACCGCGGCGGCGGCGGCCTACTGTCGACTGCCTCGAACGGGAACTTCGAGGCAGTGGTTACCCCCTCCGCCCCTCGCGACCCAGGCCTTCGTCTGCGTACTCGATCAGCAGGTCACTGACCGAAAGGCCTCGCCGCTCGGCCTCAGCGGCGAGCCGCTCTGCCAGCTCGGTCGGGAGAACGACCGTGCGACGAACGCAGTCGTCGCTCTCCCAGACATCCTCGGGCGTCTCAGACAAGCTCTCTCCTCTCGGACGCAATCCGCCGTGCCGGCTCCTCGAACGGGACGTAGCGGCGCAGGATGCGGTCGCTCAGAAGGCCGAGACAGCTGAGGTTCGGGAAGCCTGGCCCCTGCGCGAGGCCCGCGAGGACCGGCAGATGCAGTGGCGGCGACAGCCCGGCGATCGACAAGTCGACGTCGATACGCCGTTCGAGCTCGGCTCCGGCCGCCTCCTCGAGCCGACGCCGCGCGTCGTGGCCGAGCAGAGCCTCGAACCACCGAGCGTCGAAGCCGATGGCGACCGACGACGAGGTCGTAGGCGACGCGTTCGCGCTGGTCGTCGTACTCGATCGTGACGACGACCTGCCGGTCGCCCGCTTCGATCGCTGCCGCCCGGCCGGCGAGCGTGCGGAATCCCCGTGAGTGATTCAGGATCGCCTCGGCCTGCATGGAGAAGACACCTCGGTCAGTGCGCTCGAGGAACTCGCGCCGATGCGACTCCGCCAGCCGAGGCCAGTCCCCAGGGTCGGAGTAGAAGCGGTTCTCGTCGTAGCTCTCCCGCGCGAATAGAGAACCCCTCGACTGGTCAGGACGTCCACCGTCGAGCGCTTGTGTGACTTCCTCAGCAGGCTGATCACGATCGAGGCCGCCGTCTCCCCGCTGCCGATCACGCAGACGCTCGCGGCGACTTGCCTCTTGAGAGCTCGCTCCTGCAGCCAGTAGCTGCGTCCGTCGAACACGCGCGGGTGCTCCTGTGGCTGGCCGGGGACCGTGATCGGCCTGCCGGAGCCGGTGAAGACGACCCCGTCGGCCGAAATTGCCTCTCCCTCCTCGAGCGTCAGCCGCCACCTGTCGTCCTCGACGTCGAGGCCGACAACCTCGCCGTTGAGGAGTCTCGGCTTCGGCCCGCTCGGCGACCTCGCGTAGGTACGCAGTCCACTCGCGGTGCGTCGGCCGCATCCGTCCGCGATCGACCCAATCGGCGTATCGGCCGCGTGCCATCAGATGCCGCTGCCAGCTGAACTCCGCCATCGCCGCGGTGACCGCGGCCGACGCGGCGCCCCAGCTGTCGGGATACGGGAACCCGACGTCCTTCTCCGGCGGCGTTCCCAGCGGCAAGAGGCCGTTCGTGTACCCTGTCGGCCGCTCCAGTTCCCAGCCACGGCGCTCCGGTCGACGAGCACGACTTCTGGCGCGTCAAGGCCGACCGCAGCGAGCGCGCGCGCCTTGGCGGCGATCGCGATGCCCTTCGGCCCCGCGCCGATGACCGCCAACGTCGGCATCAGACGAGGATAGTCACACGCAGAGCCTGCCCCAGCGGTCGCAAGCACGGCGACCGCGACATCGACGGCAAGCGACTTCATCGACGACCTCGACCCACCGGCGACGCCGCCAGACGACAACGGTCTGCGAGCATGAGCTCAAGGCTGTCGTGATCGATCAGAAAGACAACCTCGAACTCCGACAGGCAGATGCGGTGCTGCGAGAGCGATGATGCGAACGGTGACCCCAGCCGCTGGCGCCTTTCGTCGATCAGCTTCCGCTCCCGTCACGGCTGATCGCCGCGGAGCATGGCGGCCGGCTGACCGTGCGCATGCGTGCCGGCGAACACCGGTTCCACCGCGACCTCCCCGTATCGAGCATCTGGGGGTTCGAGGGTACGGTTCCGGGCCCGTCGATCGAGGCCGAGCGCGGGCAGCCGGTCACTGTCGAGTGGCGGAACGAGCTCGAGGGCCCGTTCCCGGTCTCCGACACGGTTGCCCCGCAGCCGACCGACGCGGACGGCGTGCCAGTGCAGTGCCTTCCGGGCCTGAGCGGGGGCGAGCCGGAGCGCCACACGGCCGGCCTGACGGGTCACACGGTCGTCCACCTGCACGGCGGTCTCACACCGGCCTCATACGACGGCTGGGCCGAGAACATCTTCGCCCCGGGCCAGGCCGCCGTCTTCCACTACCCAATGGACCAGCGTGCGGCGCTCCTCTGGTACCACGACCACGTCATGGGCATCACCAAGTTCGACGTCTACGCAGGGCTCGCGGGACTCTGGATCGTGCGCGACGACCGGGAGCGCGACCTCGGGCTGTCGGAAGGACCGCCGTTCGAGGTGCCGCTGCTGATTCAGGACCGCAACTTCAACGTCGACGAGCAAGGGCGGCTGACCGGCCGACTGGTCCACAAGACCGACCCCGAGGTGATGGAAGCCTTCCCGCCGTTCACGCGTCGTGAACGGCAAGGTCTGGCCGGTCCTCGACGTTCAGCCGGCGACCTACCGCTTCCGCGTGCTCAACGGCTCCAACGCCCGCACGTATCGGCTCGTGCTGCTGCGCGACGGCGCTCCGGAACTCGGGCGGATCACGCAGATCGGGACGGACCACGGACTCCTCCGCACCCCGGTCCCGGTGCCGGCGGACGGGCTCGTGCTCGCCGTCGGCCGAGCGCGCCGACCTGCTCGTCGACTTCTCCGACCTCGCGCCCGGGAGCGAGCTGACCGTCCTCAACACCGCCGCCGCGCCGTTCGACGGCTCCTCCTTCCCGGCCGCAGACGCCGAGAATGCCGCCGACCTCGAAAGCCTGCTCCCGTATCCGCAGGTGCTGCGCTTCCGTGTCGTGGGCGAGGCGAAGGCCCCGCCCGATCCCGCGCGAGCTTGTGACCGATTACGAGCTTCCGGCGCGCGGAGATGCTCGCGGGCGCGCGCCGGCGCGCGATCGCGCTCGTCGAGCGCGAGTCCGACGACGAGCCGAGCATGCTGACGATGCGGGAGCTCGCGGTCGCAACCGACGCCGACGGCGGGCCGCGGGTAACGCGTCATAGACGGCGGCGAAACCACCGCTACCGCGTCGTCGCCGCCCACTTCGAGGACATGACGACGTTCTTCCCGATGCTCGGCGAGTACGAGGTCTGGCAGCTGATCAACCTGACGGGCGACACCCACCCGATCCACCTCCACCTCGACCCGTTCCAGATTCTCGCGCGACACCCGATCCGCTACGAGATCCCGGAAGACGGCATCGAGGACCGCGATCTCGCTGCCACGATCACGCTCGAGCGCGACCCGGACGACGAGCTCGACCACGCGATCGACGACAACGAACGCGGGCTCAAGGACACCATCCGCGTCAATCCCAACGAGATCGTCGAGATCGCCGTCCGCTTCACCACCTACAGCGGCCGCTACATGTACCACTGCCACATCCTCGAACACGAGGACCGCGACATGATGCGACCCTTCGTCACGATGGCCTCGGAGCTCATGCCATTCACTGGCCTGAGGTCCGCGCACGATACGAGCGAAAGCACAAGCCCTAGCCGAGCTCGTCGCGCTCGAGCTTTGTCCTCTTACTCCCGCTTACTCGACGAAGCAGTACGAGTCGCTCGACGCATCCCCGCCCTGCAGGCGGGTCTGGTGCACGCGCAGACCGCGGAAGTCGTCGCCGTGCGGGAAGAAGCGCGGGTCGACGGTCATGCCGCCGGTCTCTGTGTTCGCGTCGATGCGGGCCATCCAAGCGCCCACGCCGTCCGGGTAGAAGATGTCGTCCCACCTCGCGTAGAGCGAGTTGGTGAAGTACACGCGCCGGCCGTCGCGGCTGACCTCCACCATCTGCGGTCCGCCCGCCAGCGGCAGCTCGGCATGCGGCGGGGTGCGGAGTGCGGCCGACGATGCCGCCCAGGCGCACCGAGCCCGCCTCCTCGGGTTGTGCGGGTCGCTGACGTCGTACTGCTTCAGCTCGCCCGTCCCCCAGCACGACACGTACAGCCAGCGGTCGTCGACGGACAGGTCGATGTCGCTCACCAGCGGCGGGACCGCGCCGAAGGGCTGAAGCGCCGGTGGGCAGCTGCGACTCGTCGGCGGGCTCGGCGGGGATGGTGATCACCTTCTTGGCCGCCCAGCTGGTCGCCGTCGCGGTGCCACAGCCACACCGAAGCGGAGAGATCCGCGACGCTGATCACCACGCCGAGCGAAACCCCAGGTCTTGCGGGGATCGTGAGCGGGCCGCAGCTCGAGCACCATCTGGTGCTCGTCGCCCAGGTCGATCCGCTGGAGCAGCTTGCCTTCGGAGAGGCTCCAGAAGTCGAGGTGGTGGCCGAACCGGCGTCCAAGCAGGTCCTCGGGGTTGAGGCCGTCCTCGATCATCGACGGCGTCGCCCACTCCGAGGTGATGGCGACGTCCTCGTTGAGGTGCCACCACACGTCGTAGGCGAAGTGCTGCTCGCCCCGGTCGGTCTCCCAGGCGCCGGTGACCTCGAAGGTGTCGTGGTCGATCAGCGCGACCCCCCCGGGCCCGTCGGCGCCGTCGGCGCCGCCCAGGTTGGACATGAAGATGCCGCCCGGGCCGCAGTGCACCGTGTGCGGGCGGGAGTAGCCGGCCTTTGCGGCGAGCTCCTCGGCCTCGATCGTGTGGACGACCTGCGGGTTGCCGCGGGTCGGGCTTCGGTGTCGAGCACGTACGTCCGCGACGAGCGAAGGCCCGGCACGATCAGGTAACGGCGCTCGAGCGTCGCCGTGGTGGCCATGGCCCTGTGGCAGAGCGCGCTGGAGCACGCGTTCCAGCCGAAGTGGTGCAACTCGTTGCCCGCTGTCGGCAGCTCAGTCCAGCCGACGACCTCGCCGTACGTGGGCGACTCGGCGTCGCAGTCGACCACGGTCATCGCATCGCGCTCGCTGCCGGCCGGATCGAACGCCGCGACGTAGGCCAGCTTCTCGGGCGGAGCGCCGCTATGGCGGCGGCAGGCGAGCGATAGAACGTGGGATCAGTACCCTCGGCCATCGAAGCCTCCCTCACGGGACCCGTAGAAGAGGCGATTCTATGCCTGAGTACGACCGTCGGTGCCCGCGCTCGGGCCCGGCTCTCCCGTCGAGATCGAGGCAGCCGCTAGGCGACGATAGGCTGCGGCGCGGCGTCGATCAGGTGGTCGAGCAGGGCGCGGTCGCCCGTGATCGAGACACCGTCGAGCCGCCGCTCGATGAAGAGGTAGTACAGCCCTTCGGCGTCGCCTTCGACGACGACGTCGGGGTCGTCGATCGGGCCTGTGTACGCGACGCCGTCGACGAGTGATGCGATCTCGTCGCCGACGCGGAACTCGAAGCGGCCGGCGGGCGCGATCGGACCGAGGATCATGTCGACCGGGCAGACGAGCCAGCCGGGGAAGAACTCGTCCGCCGCGGTCGGCGGCCCGAGCGAGCGGGCGCCCCAGAGTGCGAGCTCCCGCATGACCGGCTTCAGCTCGAGGCCGTAGTCCGTCAGCTCGTAGACGCGGGAGGCGGCCGGTGGCGGCAGCGTCTTCTTCGTGACGACGCCCGGCGGCCTCGAGGTCGCGGAGCCGGGCCGCGAGGATGTTCGTCCCGATTCCGGGCAGGCCTTCGGCGAGGTCGGTGTAGCGCTTCGGCCCCTGCATCAGCTCGCGGACGACGAGCAGGGCCCAGCGGTCGCCGACGACGTCGAGGGCGTGGGCCACCGGGCAGTACTGGTCGTAGTGCTTCGCCATGCGTTCGATCATAGCGGCTGAGCTTGCTGTTGTGAAGTCTTAACTTGCAAAAGCAAGTCATCTCTGTTAGATTGCAAGCCTTCCCTACGCAAGCGAAAGGACTGAACCCTCATGGTGGCTACCGAACGAAGGAAATGGCTGGCGCTGGCGCTTCTGAGCGCCGTCCAGTTCATGGTCGTCCTGGACATCGCGATCGTGAACGTCGCGTTGCCCTCGATCAAGAGTCGACCTCGGGTTCTCCCAGGAGAACCTCCAGTGGGTGATCAGCGCCTACGCCCTCTTCTTCGGCGGCTTCCTGCTCCTGGGCGGGCGGGCGGCCGACCTGCTCGGTCGGCGGCGGCTCTTCCTCGCCGGCATCGTCCTGTTCACGCTCTCCTCGCTGCTGGCGGGCCTGGCCTGGTCAGAGGCGTCGCTGATCGCGGCGCGCTCGTTCCAGGGGCTCGGCGCGGCAGTGATCTCCCCGGCGGCGCTGTCGATCCTCTCGACGACGTTCACCGAGGGCCGTGAGCGCAACATCGCGCTCGGCGTCTGGGGCGCGGTCGGCGGCTTCGGCGCCGCGGCCGGCGTCCTGCTCGGCGGCGTGCTCACGGAGACGCTGAGCTGGTCGTGGATCTTCTTCGTCAACGTGCCGGTCGGCGTGGCGGCCTTCTTCCTCGCCCCGCGTCTCCTCGACGAGAGCCGCGACACGACCGTGAAGTCGTACGACGCCCTCGGCGCCGTGCTCGTGACGGGCGGGCTCGTGGCGCTCGTGTACGCGATCACCCAGAGCGGCACGTACGGCTGGGGCTCGGCGCGAACGATCGGCGTCATCGCGGCGTCGGTCGCGCTGCTGGCCGCGTTCGGCTGGTGGGAGCGCCGACAGGCCGAGCCGCTGATGCGCTTCGGGATCCTCCGCACGAAGACGGTCGCGGGCGCGAACGTCGGCGGGCTCATCCTCGGGACGGCCACGTTCTCGCTGTTCCTGATGCTGACGCTGTACATGCAGCAGGTGCTCGGCTACTCACCCATGAAGACCGGCGTGGCGTATCTCGCCGTCGCCGGGAGCGCGATCCTCTGGTCGGCGGTCGCGGCGCAGCTCGTGAACCGCATCGGCGTGAAGCCGGTGCTCGTCACCGGGATGGTCGCGCTGACGAGCGGGCTCGTGTACTTCACGCAGGTCTCCGTCCACGGGACGTACCTCAGCGACCTGCTGCCCGGCTTCCTGCTCGTGGGCGTCGGCCTCGGCTTCTCCTTCGTGCCGATCTCGATCGCTGCGCTGGCCGGCGTCCAGCCCGCCGAGGCTGGGCCTTGCGTCCGGTCTGTTCAACACGACGCAGCAGATCGGCGGCGCGCTCGGCATCGCGGTGCTGTCGACGATCGCAACGTCGCGGACCTCGCATGCACTCGCGGACGGAACCGCGCAGCCGTCGGCGCTCGTGCACGGGTTCACCGGCGCCTTCGTCGTCGGCGCCGGCATCGCAGCGGTCGGCATCGTCGCGGCACTGACGCTCATCCGGCGCGACGAGCTCGAGCAGGCTCCGGAGGAGCTGGAGCCCGTGCTCGACCTCGCGGCGTAGACAATCCGCTCGTGGGGGCTTCGGCTCCCACCGCGACCACTGGATAGCCGTCGAATCGCTAGTGAAGTAGCCGGCAGCTCACAATTTGATGACCGTCTTGCCATCAGCGGGGACGGGGCTGCGCCTGGTCAAAGACGGCCGGCGCCTCCTCGAGCGCGATCCGCGTGATCGGCGGCGCGACGATCCGCCCGGAAACGAGAGCGTCCGCCAGCCGCTCGAGGAACCCGGTCGAGGCCTGGAACGCGAAGTTGATTCCGGCGGCTCGGCGGCCGCGAGTGCGTGTCGACATCGGCGACGTATTGCGTCGTGACGGCCGGCCTACCTCCCGAGCCGGACGAGCGAGGCGAGCACGGAAAAGGCTTCCGCCTGGCTGACGAGGATCCAAAAAGCGCATCGATGCCGTCCGGATGCGCCTGTCGTACCGCGTCCGGCAGAGAGACCGCGGTGTGATCGATGGTCTCGGCAGCGCCGTAACCGCGCATGCGCCCGCTGCGGCGCCAAGGCGCAGTTCGCGATCACCCGGCCCCCGGCGTTCGCAGCGAGCTGCGTAGAGGGCCGACCCGACACCGCGCGCCCGCACCAGCGATCCAGCACGGTCTTCGCCGTCGAGCGGCTCGAGCAACTCCACCAACGCCAGTGCGGAACCGCCGGGGAGTCGGGAGCGCCGCCGCGAGCACCGGATCGAGGCCGTCCGGCACACGGGCCAGCGGCGCATCCTCGGCGACGGCTGACGTAGTCGGCGTGCGTCCCGGCCTGACCCGATCGGGGCGATCAGCAGCTGGCCGAAGGAGGCCAGTCGCCGCGAGAGAACCTCGTCGTCCCCCTCGCCGGCGCATCGGCGACGCCTTTCGCCGTCTGGCGCCGAGCACCATCGGGAAATGCCGCCGGCGCGGGCTGCCAACCGCCTACGCTGGCGAGCGTGCGGTCCCGCCGGGTTCATGCCGGCGGCCCGCATCTTCATCAGGATCTGGCCTTCGTGTCCGGGGCGTTGCGGCGTCGGCACCTCGGCCAAGGCTGGGGTGCCTCCATATTCACTGACGACGACGGCGCGCATTGCGCTTTAGACGATGCGCTCTCCGGTCAGCCGCTGGCGCGAGCGCGAGTACCGCAGCGACGCTGTCGCCTTCGAGTTGAAGCGGAGTCCAGGTGTCGCCGCGGTCGCGGCTCTCCCAGAGCTGGCCGTCGGCGAGGCCGGCGAAGAGGCGACCGTCGGTGGCGAGGAGTGCGTAGGGCATCGCCGGCAGCGGCTCCGGCAGCCCGCCCGCGAGCGACTGCCAGGGTTCGCCGTCGCGCCGCCGGTAGATGCGCGCCTGCGGATCGCGGCGACCGTGGGCAGCGAACGGGCCGGTGCTCGCCGAGACGTACCAGCAGTCGGCGTCGTCGGGATCGACGGTGACCGACCAGGCGTAGTGGCGATCGCGGCCCTCGTCGACCGGCTGCCAGGTCTCGCCCGCGTCGGTGCTCGAAGGCGGTGCCGCCACCGCCGGCCTCATATGCGCGTCCCGGTGCGTGTGGGTGCCAGGCGAGCGAGTGCACATCCGGCTGCGCGCCGGGACGATGGTCCTGCCAGCTCTGCCCGCCGTCGGTCGAGCGCATCAGCCCGCCGAGCTCGATCCCGACCAGGAGCAGGTCGGGGTCGAGCGGGCTGGGCGCGATCCAGCGCACGTGCGACGTCCACGGCCGCGGCGGGAAGCTCCAGCTCGGCCGCGACGGCAGCTCGAGCAGCGCCTCGAGCTCGCGCCAGCTCTCGCCCTGGTCGCTCGCTTCGGAACAGCCGGCTCGGCTCGGTGCCCGCATACACCGCTCCATCGGCGGCGCTCACTGCGAGCGAGAAGACCCCCGGCTCAGGCAATCGCGCAGTCGACCCAGCTTCGGCCGCCGTCGACGCTGCGGCGCACACCGCCCTCGCGCAGACCGGCGTAGACGGCGTCGGGTCGGCCGGGTCGACGGCGAGGCACTGCGCCCCGCTTCCTGACAGCGCCAGCTCGACCGTCCACGCCTCGCCCGCCTCGTCGAGCCGAACGATGCCGTCCCCGGTAGCGGCGTAGAGGCGCGCCATCAGCACAGCGTACGAACTCGGCTGTCGGCTCCGCTTGATGAGAGAGAGCAGCGGCCGCCTGTGACTTGGCGCAGGTGTCTGCCGAAGAGGTCGATCAGGTGGTCTGCGCGGTCTCGAAGAGCCCAGGCGCAGCGCGCGAAAACGGCGTAAACAGCGTTAGCAATACGTAACTGAACGAAGTAGCCACCGA
>ERZ1370068.5284-contig-4311_pt1 | contig 86472 bp, 157 predicted proteins | sample MGYA00561227_ERZ1370068 | MGnify/ENA primary metagenome ERZ1370068 (study PRJEB38410, sample SAMEA6850437) | metagenome | study: Metagenomic assessment of the ecological functions of the soil: analysis of the soil microbiota associated with the...
GTTACGTATTGCTCCACGATGTGGAGACGAGAGTAGGACGTGACTTCTGCACGATTGTGATGGACATCGATGATACTTATGATATTGAAGGCCTGCTTCTCGGTAGTGCCTGAGCACCGCTATGAGGTGACGAACGAATACCTGGATTCGATCTGGAACCGCGGATTCGAAGTGATCGTCCAGGACTTAAACCACGACGGTCGACTTTTCCGAAATCGCAAGGACTATCTGTCACGAGTCGAAAGGATTAATGCCTATGGTAGAAGTACAGAGCGACCGGGTTTCGGGCCGCTGTCCTGTATCGGAACCAGAAGTGGTTTGACTCGTTGAAGTTTTCCTACGACACATCCTGTTCCCAATGCTGCGCATTTAGAACCACAACAAGGCGGCTCGCTGTACCATCATGCCTTACTTTATTGGGGGACATACTGGAATCTGCCGGTGACCACGACCCAAGACTATGCACTGTTCAACTATTTGAACGAGTACTCGATTGACCTGTGGAAGCGCCAGATCGAACTCATCATGGAGCACCATGGGCTGATCAATCTTCATTGTCCATCCCGATTACATTACGAAATCTCGCGAGTGGAACGTCTACAAGTCTCTGCTGGCACACCTTGCCCAGTTGCGAGACGAGAAGAAGCTATGGATTCCAATGCCTGGCGAGGTTGATCGGTGGTGGAGGCAACGAGCCAAGATGACAATCGTCGAAGATCAGCACAGCGTACGGATTGAAGGTGAGGGTAGTGAGCGGGCTCGTGTTGCCTATGCAAGCGAGATAGATGGGAGGCTTGTCTATACACTTCAACCTGTACCGGCATTAGACAGATGAGGATTATCGTAAGCTCCCCTGACGTTGGGCCCAATCAGGCGGGCCGCCCCAACGTCAAAGCTGTAGGTTCTCCATAGAAACTGTCCTCTCTTGAGGGGGAGCTTACGAAAGCTCGAGCGAGCCAGCCTCCTCCTCGCGCGCAGGCTGGCGACTCCGAGGCGATCGTTGACGTCTGCGATAGTCTCTATCACGGCGTAACGTCGCTCGGGCAGAGCGATCCCTAGGAGGATCGAGACCTTTTGGGGGGATCCACCAGCGGCTCCCGGCCCGCCCGCGCGAGCCTTCCATTGCCGCGCGTCTCGCGTTCCAGTTCCACAATCTTGTTATCCCCTGGTCGGGCCGGCGCGGTGGCACCCTATCGGTGCCTCGGGTGCGCGTTTCCTGACGACATTGTTGTACGAGCTTGAGGCGACGAGAGGGTTACGCCGTGGTCTAGCAAGCGTATGCATTGGCGGCGGTGAGGCGCTGGCCTTCATCGTCGAACGTCCACCCTGAGACATTCGTATTTCAACAGAAAGATTCGTGCGGATTTGAACTTGCATGTTTCGTCGCCCCGCCACTGCCTACCCCCTCCCATATCCAATGTTTCTTGGGCACCCCTTCCTCTACCAACATCATTATTTACCGTAGAGTTATCATCGGTCACCTGCCAGATTCCTTCCATCTTTAACTTCTCGCGCCATTAATACCGCGATCGTGGACAGTCTCGTTCAACCGTCATCATTTAACCCTTTGGGCAGCCTCAAAATCGAGAGTAATTCGTCAAGCACGCTCTATCAGAGATTGAGCATCGCTTGATCTGCCAGAACGAGGATTGGCCTGCCTCCTTGTACCCTGGAGGATTGCAGCAAATCCCTTGGGGTGTTTCCTATCCTACTTTAGGAGGGGGACGTCCCTACGTCATCGGTATTGTTGAAGGCGAGAAATCGGGCGATAGTTCACGATGCACGCTGGGAATCGGTGGTGGGGAAAGTCCTGTGTTTTCAACTTGTTTCTGAAGAGCGCCAAGCATGAGCAGTGTTTTTATCAAGTGGTGTTCCCAGCGAGTAGGCTGAGTGAGGTCGATGAAAGGCATGGCGAGCTTCTCTCAGAGTGGCGCGTATAACCAAGAAGCCTTTCGGTACCTCCTGGAAAGCGAATCAAAACGTTCCGAGCGATCCGGCTATTTCTGCCAGATCCTTCTCGTGTATTGGACCGATGCGCAGGGGAGGATTGTGCAGATGGATTCCCATGTTGCCAAGACAGTGATGGCGGCGTTATCCCGTAGCCTTCGGGAAACGGATTACATCGGTTGGTATCGCGATGGGCGCATCGTCGGAGCTGTCTTAACGGTTCTGGCGGAAGAATCTATGGCGCAGGTGGCCACTCAACTTCAGAAACGTCTGGTGGAAATTCTCCGGGCCGGAGCTCGGCGTCGAGGAGACCAGCCGCCTGAAGATCCGAGTCTGCCAACATCACGAGTTGGAGGACATCGAATCCGGAGAGGAACCTTCGCGGTGAACTAGGTCCTTAGGGTGCGTTCGTTTAGGTGTCCGGTGCAGTAGGTTCTGGAAGGCTGTCGTTTATCAATGGGCGTAACATTTTACGGAGTGAAGTCATGATTAAACTCGGAGTGATCGGTTACGGATACTGGGGTCCGAACATTGTCCGTAACTTCTGGGGCACCAAGACTGCAAAGTCGTGGCCGTGTGCGATACGAACTCTGCAGCATTGGCTCGGGTGTTAGGCCGTCATCCCGGTGTTCGAGTGACGACCGAAGCAAGATGATATCGTCACGTCTCCTGGAAATCGACGCGGTGGCGATCGTGACGCCGGTCTCGTACCACTACGAGCTGGCCAAGAAAGCGCTTGAGAATGGCAAACACGTGTTTGTCGAAAAGCCCTTTACGGCGACCTCCGCACAAGCGGAGGAACTCGTCGAACTGGCCGATCGCAAGAATCTGCAGATCATGGTGGACCACACATTCCTCTTCACCGGCGCGGTTCGAAAGATCAAGCAGCTTGTCGACGATGGGAGCCCTGGGACCTCTCTATTACTACGATTCGACGCGCGTCAACTCTGGGGCTCTTCCAGCATGACGTCAATGTATTGTGGGATCTCGCTCCGCATGATCTGTCCATCATGGATTATCTGGTCGGGTTGGAGCCGGATTTGGTGGTGGCGACGGGCAGCGCACATGTGAACTGCATGGAAGATGTTGCGCATCTGACGGTGTATTTCCCCAATAATGTACTCGCTCACATCAACGTCAATTGGCTCTCGCCGGTCAAGGTGCGGACCACGTTGGTAGGTGGTCAGAAGAAGATGCTGGTATGGAACGATCTGGATCCAGCGGAAAAAGTGCGCGTGTACGATAAGGGTGCCGACGTAAGGACGAGAGCAGGGCGTTCACCAAGCACTGGTCAGTTATCGTACCGGCGATATGTGGGCGCCGAAGGTGGAGGAGCTGGAAGCGCTTCAGCTCGAAACCCGATATTTCTTGGATTGTGTCAAGGACGGCACGAAACCCTTCAACGATGGGCAGGCTGGTCTGCGCGTCGTGCGAATTCTGGAAGCGGCGGAACAGTCGCTCAAGCAACATAAAGAAGTTGCACTACGCTGCGGTTCGGTGACGGATAACTCGGTCTATCTGGTTCATCGAGTTGGTCTTGTTCAACCGAGTAAACGAGACAGACCAGACAAACCAGATAGACCACAATGAACCAGAGGGGAGGAAGTATGATTGTCTTCGTTCGCGGAAAGGGAAAGGGGCGGGGCCTTTCAACCGATTTTTGACGAAGAGCTCTTTAAGGATACCGTCAGGAGAGAGCGCAAACGCACGGAGCGATCCGGACTGGCCATGGTGATGCTGTCGATTGGCATGCAGGATAGCCGGCGCGAAAACACGTCAGCACTGTTTGCCGGGATTGCCGACGCGTTGTCGGTGATCAAGTCGGACATCGATATTCTCGGATGGTTTGAACGAAGAGTCCATCATGGGCCTGATCGTTCCCGAGATCGAAACAGCGAACTTGGCAAGCACCTGCGAGCGGCTTGAATGCGAATTTCAAAAAGAGATCACGAATCGGTTTGAAGGGGATCTCACCGAGCGATTGTCGATCAGGCTGCGCGTCTATCCTGAGCCACGACAACTCGGAGAGGAAGAACTCCAGACGGTGGATCCGTTCCTGTATCCAGAATTGCATGCACATCAAGATAGAATCGCCATAAGTTTCAGGTATTGAAGCGGGGCATGGATATTCTCGGTAGTCTTGCGCTCCTTCATCATCCTCTCGCCGCTGCTCTTGGCCATTGCGGGGCTTGTCAAATTATCATCCCGTGGGCCTGGTGTTGTTTCGCCAGGTGCGAATCGGTCAGATGTTGAAACCGTTCATGATCTGCAAATTCCGCACAATGCACGCGGATGCTGACCACGGGATTCATCACAACTATGTGCAGCTGGTTCATTAGTTCAAGCGGGAAGGTCCAGGACAAAGAGGAGGAATACATTCTTCAAGTTGACCGATGATCCGAGGATTACGCCGATCGGATGTTTTCTTCGTAAAACGAGCCTTGATGAGCTGCCTCAACTGTGGAATGTGCTCCGAGGAGAAATGTCGCTGGTCGGTCCGCGGCCTCCGCTGTGGTATGAGGTGCAACAGTATAAGCCATGGCATCGTCACCGAGTCTTGGAAGCCAAGCCAGGCATTACGGGGCTGTGGCAGGTGACTGGCCGGAGCCGGACGACGTTCGACGAGATGGTCAGGCTGGACCTTCGCTACGCCCGAGGGCAATCACTCTGGGCCGACATCAAGATTCTCCTTGCTACTCCTGCGGCGGTCATTAAGGGCAAAGGTGCATGCTGAATTGGAACCGTGAAACGTGAGGCGTGAAACGATATTCGCGCGAGACCCGCGAGACTTGCGAGAAAAGCGGGACGGGTGAGATGGGAGTGGCGCGTAACAAGCGAGAGGAGCGAGAGTCGCGTGACGTGTGAGACGGACGAAGGTTCGAGGTCTGAAGTTCGAGGTTTTCGGAACCTCGAACCCAGAAATTCGAGTCGCGCTTTTCCCGCCAGTCTCGCACCGTCTCGCTAAGAGGCTTGAGATATAACATGCCCGTCAGCAACCATCTGAGCATAACACCACTTCAAGAAGAGAGTCGTCGGATTATCTCTGGAGAACGGCCCACAGGTTTTGGGGTGGAGGCGGTGCGGCTGTTGAGCAAGCCATTGCCCTTCAGTGCTCAGCGCCGGAATCTGCTCGCTCTCCTCTTGTTCTTTGCCACAGTCGCGTGGTTTTGGCAGCCGCTGGTCTCGCTATTTTCTCTCACGCTAGAGCAGGAACATTATTCACACATTGTGCTGATCCCATGCCTGAGCTTGTACGTTCTCTATCTTGACCGGAAGGCGATCTTCGCCTCAAGGGAGTGGAGCCCATGGCTTGGCTCCATTTTGATAGGGCTGGGGGTCTTGTGTTACTGGTCTTGCCGACCGCTGCGATCTTTGCCCCGGATCAGTTGTCGATGATGATCTTGGCGTTGGTCGTGATGTGCTGGGGTATCTTTGTGTCCTGCTTTGGGATTACGCCCTGTCGCAAGGTTTCGTTTGGGCTGCTCTTTCTCCCTCTTTATGGTTCCGCTTCCGTCTTTTCTGCTGGATGCCATCATCGGATTCCTCCAACGCAGCTCGGCTGAAGCCACCGACATACTGTTCTCGCTCTTTGGTGTCCCGGTTTTTCGGCAGGGGTTCGTGTTCAGTCTGTCGAATTTCACGATCCATGTTGCGGAGGAATGCAGCGGCATCCGATCGGCCCTCTCCCTCTTCATTACCAGTCTAGTGGCCGGGCATTTCTTCCTTCGGTCCGCCTGGACGAAGATGGGGCTGGTGGCGGTCGTCGTTCCGCTCGCAATCGTCAAAAATGCCTTTCCGCATCGTCGGGCTGTCCCTCTTAGCCAATTACGTGGATCCGACTTTCATTACGAATAGCGCTCGTTGCATCGCAGCGGGGTATTCCTCTCTTTCTCCTCTCCCTTGTCGTGCTTCTTTCTCTTGCCTGGCTGTTACGCAGATTTGAGAAAAAGTTCGGGTACTTCCCAGACTGAATGATCGTATACTATCGTAACTGGGCGGGGAGCTGTAGCCACGGCCTATGCCAGCTTGATGGCAACCTGGGGGAATGATGTCTTCACCGTACGCTGGTGTCTATGCGATCGATCCACTGCAGGATGATCGGTGGCCTGAGCTCATAGCCCGACATCCAAATGCCTCGGTGTTCCATACGCGAGGCTGGCTGGGCGCATTGCAGGCAACCTATGGGTATGCACCGGTTGCTTTTACGACCTCCGCTCCAAATGAACATCTGACGAACGCCATTCTATTCTGCGCCGTGCGCAGCTGGCTGACCGGTAGCCGGTTCGTCTCGCTGCCTTTTTCCGATCATTGCGAGCCACTCATTGAATGTGCCGAGCAGTTCGGGACACTCTGTGCCCACGCCGAGGCGCAGAGAGTAAGGGAAGGGCGGAAATATGTGGAAATGCGTTCGGTGAACCCTTCGCTTTGAATTCGACAAGAAGTTCGCACGCGCCAATACCTATACCCTGCATCGGCTGGATCTTCGCCCGAGTCTCGATGCCCCTGCACAAAGGATTTCATAAGGATTGCATTCAGCGTAAGATCAGTCGCGCGGAGCGGGAATCCCTCACCTATGAAGCGGGCCGTAGCCCGCTGCTGCTTCAGCAATTGTACAGGTTGCTTCAATTGACACGGTCGCGCCATCACCTGCCCCCGCAACCGTTCGAATGGTTTCAGAATCTCGTGGCATGTATGGGGAAGGATGTCTCTATCAGAATCGCTTCCAAAGGCAGCCAGCCCATCGCAGGCATCATGACGTTGGATCATGGAAAGAAAATGGTCTACAAATATGGCGGTTCTGATGTGATGTTCAACAATCTGGGGCGCGACGCCCATGCTGTTTTGGCGGGCCATCATGGACGCGAAAGATGCCGGGATGGAAGAATTGGACCTGGGGCGTTCGGATCTTGATAATGCGGGTCTGATTACGTTCAAGGAGCGCTGGTCAGCAACGCCTGCAACCCTCACCACATGGCGCGCTCCTGCCGTGATCGCCTCCCCCTCCTTTGGGCATCTCAAAGCTCGGCTGGCAAAGGAAGTGTGTGCCTGGCTTCCGGACGCGGTGCTGACCTTGGCGGGACGGTTTCTTTACCGGCATATTGGATAGGCGGTGTCATGTCACATCGAGATCAGGCAGGGTCGCATATTCCATTCGAACTCCTCGTTCGACAAGATACTCGCGTGATTGTGCAGGTCTAGCATGGTGCTCCCGACATGGTATTCAATAGCGGCTGGTCTCGTCGCGGCTATTGCCGGCGGTATGGCGTGCATCCTGTTTGTCAGGCGTCGAACGGGTTCCTCACACCGGAGTCTCGCGGTGTTGCTGGGAACGACCGCCGTGGCCCACTTGGCCAATGCGGCAGGACTGCTCGACGAGCCCCATGCGCTGTGGTGGAGTGCGACCGCGATGGTCGCAGAGCTCCGTCCAACCCACCGCGTTGCTCTACGTCGGACTGGCATTCCTGAACCCGGTTGAGCGGAGCAGCGATACGTCCGCGCTGTGGCGGGCCCGCATCGTTGGGTGCGTGGGCTTGTTGCTGGCTGGCTTCGTGGCGACCGGCCAGGTCTTTGAGTGGAAGGTTTTTGAAGACGGCCGGGCAGCGATTGCTTTGATCACATGGGGACGCATCCCCTATGTCTTTATTGTGATCGGCATGGCTCTGGGGCTGGCGCAACTGGAGTTAGTCTTGCGCGCCAGTCGCGAACCGGTCCGCCATAAGCTGAAATTCGTCGTGATCGGGTTAGGGGGCTGGCCGGCTACCAAATCTATCAAGCCAGCCAGATGCTCCTGCTTCCGGTCTGGCAGGTCGAACATGTGTTGGTTGGAAGTGTCGTGACGGCCATGGCGCTCTGTCTGACCGCCTACGGGTTGGGACGAACCCGCCTGCGTGGAAGTTCTTGTCAACACCTACGTCTCCCAACAGGCTCTTCGGCTCGGTAACGTTCATCGTCATTGGGCTCTACCTGCTGGTAGTGGGGCTGTCGGCGAATGGCTTCGGCAAACAAACTCAGCCACTAGGGGTGGGGCTCAGTGTCGCTCGTCGGTGTTCGGAGCCCTGGTTGGGCTGGCGATTGCGGCGTTCTCAAAAACGGTGCGCGCCGACATTCGACGCTTTCTCACGCGGAATTTTTATCGATCGAAATACGACTACCGCGCGCAGTGGCTTCAGGTCACCGAGGCATTTGCAGCAGGCGAGCGAGCAAAGAGGCGATCATGGATCGTCTGCTCGATCTCTTAATCAAGACCTTCGCCACCACCACGATTTCAATCTGGTCGTTTCGGGAAGCCGATCGTCGGTTTTTCCAACTCCGTTCGATGAGCGACTGAAAAGGAACCAGTTCCAATAGAGCTTTCCCATCCCGTCATCGTGCAGCTTTTGAAAAAGGATGAGCCGGTGTTGATCGAGGAAGGCCTTCGGCAAGAGAAGCGATCTGGGCACTTCCGCGAGAGATCCCTTGGCGGCTTCAGGCGCGGCGCTCTGTTTCCCATCCGTGCCCAGGGCAGCTCACGGCCTTTGTGGCGCTGGGCAAGCAACTTCATGGTGAGGCCTATGGCACGGATGATTGCGATTTGTTGCGCGGTATTGCACATCACGTCGGGGTTCTGCTCTCTCACGCTAATCTGGCAGAAGAACGCCAGGCTGCGGCTGAATTGGAAGCACTGCATCGATTCTCCGTGTTCTGTCTGCATGACCTGAAAAATCTCGCAGCGAGGCTGTCGCTTGGTGGCTCAGAACGCCGAGAACCACGGCAAGGATCCCGCGTTCCAGGAATCGGCCATGAGGACGGTGACCGACACGGCAAAAAATGACGGCGCTCATGAGCAAGCTCTCGCTGAAATCCGTTTAAGCCTCCACTGCTCGCGGGAGCGCCGGAAATGGTGGAGATTTCCGCTCTCATCGATGAAATCGTGGCTCCGATCAGGGGAGAGGGGATGGTGCGGCTGCATGTTACGGGCGTGGCCGGTTCCAGCCGGTCTATGGCGGTGCGAGATCAGATTCACCAAGTGCTGCTCAATGTGGTACTGAATGCCAAGCAAGCCATTGGCCAGAATGGGGACATCTCGATCGCGATCGAACAATTAGAACGGTTCCGTCGTCGTCACGGTTGACGATACGGGGAGTGGGAATTCCCTCGAGCATGCTTGAGTCGTTGTTTCGACCGTCGCAATCCAGCAGGCCTGGCGGGCTTGGCGTTGGACTCTACCAGTGCAAGCAGATCGTGGAGGCGCATCGGGGACGATTCAGATTCGAAGTCGAGGCAGGAAGAGGAACTCAAGTCCGGATTGAGCTTCCGCTGCCTCGCCCATCCGAGAGTCGCGAAAAAGATTTCATGTCCGACTTCAACCATGCCATCCTAGTCCTCAAGTTCGTCGCGTCATGGATAGTCTGAAGAAATCATGAACACTCATCCTGCGCTGCTCCTTGTCGACGACGATGCCGAGATTCGGGACCAAATGAAATGGGCCCTCGCGTCGGATTACCAGCTGCTGGAGGCGTCGGATCGTTCCATCGGCATTGGCGCATGTCCGGGAAGCGATGCCTCAATTGGATCCTGCTTGATTTAGGATTACCCTCTGACATCGATGGGGCTTCCGAGGGTTTGGCAATCTTGCGTGAAACCCTTCATCTCAACCCGATGGCCAAGGTGATCGTGGTCACGGGCAATAGCGATCGAGCGAAGGCCGTCGCCGCTATCGAAAGCGGCGCCTACGACTTTATCGAAAAGCCTGTCCAACTCGAGGTGCTTGAAGATCGTGCCTCCAGCGCGCGGCATACCTCTCCAACCTAGAGCAGGAAAATCGCGCGCCTGCAAGCAACAGGCCGGCCAGAATGAATTCGAAGGGCTTGCTGGGGAACAGTGCGCGGAATGCAGGACGTGTTTCAGCATGATTCGCCGTGTCGGACCGTCTGATGTGCCGGTGTTGATCACCGGGGAAAGCGGCACGGGAAGGAACTGGTGGCGCGAGCGATCCACCGGCAGAGCGCGCGAAAGGACGGGCCCTTCGTCAGCCATCAACTGCGGAGCGATTCCCGAGACACTGCTCGAGAGCGAATCTGTTCGGCTATGAGAAAGGGGCGTTTACCGGAGCGACGCAGCAACGAAAGGGGCGCATCGAAGGCGCGCAGGGCGGCACGCTGTTCCTGGATGAAATCGGAGACATCCCGCTCGGCATTGCAAGTCAAGTTGCTGCGGTTCTTGCAGGATCACGAGATACAACGACTGGGGGCAAAAGGAGACGATCGCCGTCGACGCACGGATTCATCGCGGCGACTAATGTCGATCTTCAAAAGGCGATCAGCGAGGGCCGGTTCAGAGAAGACTTGTATTACAGGCTGTGCGTTGTCACGATTGCGGTGCCTGCTCTGAGTGAACGGGGTTCTGATATCGCGTTGTTGGCGCGGACATTCTTGACGAAGTTTGCTGAAGAGCAGAAGAAGCCGTTGAAGGGATTTACGCCTCAAGCGGTGGAGGCCTTGACGGCGCCACAGTTGGCCTGGAAATGTTCGAGAATTGGAAAACAGGATCAAGCGCGCCGTCGTGATGGCGGAAGGAAAATACGTGACCCCCGTGAACTTGGAACTGAAAGACCCGTCTTCATCGGAAGAGGACGCGTCCACACTTAGAGCCTCACGCGACAGCCGTGAAAAGGATCTGGTGCGGCTCGCGATGGAGAAAGCCGATGGGAATGTGTCCAGAGCCGCTGCGGAACTGGGGATCAGCCGTCCCACGCTCTACCAGTTGCTAGCCCGCTATGGATTGAAGAAATCGAAGTCTCGAGGATCAGAAGGAGAAGGGCTAAGCAATCTGTGGCTCACATGGTAGCAGGGTTTTCAACCAGTCCGTCCCGAGTTCGACAGAATGGTTTCGGGGTCCTCCCTCAGCGGCGGACTGATCTAGGGAGAATGCCTTGACCTCTACGCTCATTCTCGTCGGTGTGGTGGAGCAGGAAGTCCGTTCTGAACTAGTTTGAGCTGGTCCTTACGAGGATGAACGATCATAGGGTCTACCTTCGACTAGAAGGTAGACCCTTCGAGTTTCTGGGAGTGCTATCAGACATTCGTCATGTCTTGTCCCCAAGCACGGTTTGCAGGCTTTGAGTGAGAGGATCGGGTCTGCGCGACAAGAAATTACCGTGGTAAAACCTCTATCTCATCTGCCACTTCGGTCTTGAGTCTTCTTCTCCAGTGATATGGGCCAACTGCTCATCTTGTGGGCCGCCGGATTGTACTGCCTTATGGAATCGCGCCAACTCTAGATGCATCGTCCAACTAACCATTTTGAGGTACCATGCCTTACTTGTGTATAACTACTCATAATTAATTGATAAATTTACTATATTAAAACATTAGCGTAGCTGTGTTCCTGTAAGAATTATTCACAGGTAATAAATCTTGCAAGTCAATGAATTATTTTAATAAATTAGATATTTGTCAGAAACGGGGAAATAAACTATGTAAACATATTTTACTGTGTCAGCATGGGCGCTAGCAACTTGATAGCAATAAATAATTTTAGTATTTCAATTACTTATGTTTGTATCGTCTGGCATGTAATGTGCACCTACCCAGAAACCATAATCCTCAAAGATGTTTTTGAGGCGGTAATTGAGAAACAGGAAGGGGAGGAAACAAGATGAAAGGTAAAATGATTCTGTTTTTAGGAGTTGCGGCCCTTGCGCTCAGGATGTCAGTGCACCAGCTCATGCGCTTGAGTCTGACGCCAGCCGATGCGGATTGAATGATAACTCAAAACGGCAATTGTAATGCAACGTGTTTTTCAATCTCTCTGGCCTTACCTTAACAGAGAACTACAAGCAAGACGCGGGTGGACCTGAGTCAGGGAGTCTTTTGGGTTCGTACACAACGACCTTCAATGCCGATTTGTCAGGGTTTACGATTGTGTACGACGGCGGATCCACGTTTGACCGCCCAACATGTGTCCTATACGTGAAGGATGGATCCCCCCGACCGCAGTATTTCTTCGACCTGGGGGATTGGAATGGGACGGAAACCATTACCGGCAGCGGCTTCTATCCTGAACAGGGTGCGATCTCGCATGTTGATATTTTTGGGTGGTGTGGGGACATCAGTCCCAGAGCCGGCATCCTTGATGCTGCTCGGCGCTGGATTAGCCGGGATCGGGATCTTGAGACGGAAGTCAACGAAGAGTCTAATTCCTCTACTTTCCTCAAGAAGAGAATCGACAAGGGGGCCAGCTCCTCCGGCAAGCGGGACTGGCCCTTCGTTTTTCCTGCCGCAATCATCCTCCGATGGACATGATTTACAGTGAGAGTCTCGCAACAACGATGTTAGAAGTTATTCGTACTCTGTCTTATTGAGCTTCGAGTGTTTGAGCGTCAGTGTTGTAATATAACAATAATAAATACAATAGGTTACGCAAATCTGTAATGCAATTTTACAGATGAATCATGATGTAAGTTATTGAAAAATTGAAACATTAAGACGATTCGAAGGGAATGTTGACCCATTGCTGTAATAAGTTCTGACAGACGCTGGGCGGTTGGTTCAATGAAAATTAATAAGTCATTGTATTTAAATACGTTATTATGATTCATGACACTGGTACAGGATATGCTCACAATAAGGCAGTGGTCAACGAAATTCCTTTTGGAGGTCTAAAATGAAAAATCTCATAATCGCAGTCATGATTGCCGCCATCGCCATTATTGCTACCGACGCACGCGCGAACAATGTCACCCCACCTCCTATAGTCATAGGTCTCGGTACTTCGACTTTCTTCGGGGCGACCCACACCGATAACGTGGCCTTCACTGATACCTTCACGTTCACCATCAGTGGTTCTCTCTCGGCTAATGCCTCCTTAGTCACCATTGCCGAATTACCCGGCTCGAACATTGACTTCACCTCTGCCACGCTGAACGGGAATGCCTTTACGCTCTCCCCAATACGTTCGGCCAAGATACCGGAACTATTTCACTGGCCGCATACACGGGCCCTCTAACACTCATTGTGAATGGTACAACAGACGCCGGGAGTCTTCCTAATACCACCGCTTCCTGGGCAGGCACACTGAACGTGCTGAGCCGTGAGGACCGCCTCCGGTTCCTGGAGCCTGCATCATTGATGTTGCTCGAGCCGGGTTGGCCGCGATCGGGATCTGGAGACGGAAGTCAATGAAGAGCTGATTCTTCTTCGTCAAGAACAGAGTGCGACAAGCAGGGCCAGTCCTCCGGCAAGAGGACTGGCCCCGTTGTTTTTCCCTCCTATTTTTATCCTCCGAATGACATGATTTACACGAGAGTCTCGCAACAACGATGTTAGAAGTTATTCGTACTCTGTCTATTGAGCTTCAGTGTTTGAGCGTCAGTGTTGTAATATAACAATAATAAATACAATAGGTTACGCAAATCTGTAATGCAATTTTACAGATGAATCATGATGTAAGTTATTGAAAAATTGAAACATTAAGACGATTCGAAGGGGAATGTTGACCCATTGCTGTAATAAGTTCTGACAGACGCTGGGCGGTTGGTTCAATGAAAGATTAATAAGTCATTGTATTTAAATACGTTATTATGATTCATGACACTGGTACAGTGATATGCTCACATAAGGCAGTGGTCAACGAAATTCCTTTTGGAGGTGCAATAAAATGAAAAATCTCATAATCGCAGTCATGATTGCCGCCATCGCCATTATTGCTACCGACGCACGCGCGAACAATGTCACCCCACCTCCTATAGTCATAGGTCTCGGTACTTCGACTTTCTTCGGGGCGACCCACACCGATAACGTGGCCTTCACTGATACCTTCACGTTCACCATCAGTGGTTCTCTCACGGCTAATGCCTCCTTAGTCACCATTGCCGAATTACCCGGCTCGAACATTGACTTCACCTCTGCCACGCTGAACGGGAATGCCTTTACGCTCTCCCCCAATACGTTCGGCCAAGATACCGGAACTATTTCACTGGCCGCATACACGGGCCCGCTAACACTCATTGTGAATGGTACAACAGACGCCGGGAGTCTTCCTAATACCACCGCTTCCTGGGCAGGCACACTGAACGTGCTGGCGCGGTGAGACCGCCTTCGGTTCCTGAGCCTGCATCATTGATGTTGCTCGGAGCCGGGTTAGCCGCGATCGGGATCTGGAGACGGAAGTCAATGAAGAGCTGATTCTTCTTCGTCAAGAACAGAGTGCGACAAAGTGAATTAACAGATACCATGAAGCGTAAGCTGTTGAAAGTTTTCATCTTGATCGATTGACGTAGGACAGTGACGTACAAGCTGTAATATTATCTGGCAGATGGCAAAATCGTTGCTGACCAAACTCCTTGTAAATCCAGTGTTATTCATAACTTACGATGTGTCATCATACTGGCATGTAATGGGCTCCAACCCAAAAGGCAGAATCCTCAAAAAATGTTTGAATTAAGCAAGCAAATTGAAGAGGAGAAACACCAAAAAGGAGGAAGATAAATGTTTGAATTAACAGGCAAATTGAAGAGGAGAAACATCATGAAAGGAGGAAGATATATGAGGAAAAACTCAAATAGAATGGTAAGGGGGCTGCTGATCGCAGCTTTGCTGGTGGTTGGAGTGGTTGTTGCCTGGTCCCGCCTGTGCCGACACCATCTTCGACTTAACGAGCGACCATTGCACGGGGGTTGTCTCCCCGGGGGTATCAGTGGTGGCACCGTGACGCTGGCACAAAACGGAACGACGGTCGATGTCCGGTGAACTTAGCGGATGGTTTTGCATTCGTTAAAACGGGCGCTGGTGACGACCAAGCCTTCAAATTCAACGGGACGGAGTAGTTCTGGCAGATATCACAGTTGACGCGCACGTGCCGGTCACTGGTGGCCGCCACCGGGGTTTTCAATGGAGATGGCGGCGGCACGTTCTCCTTTGGGATCAACTGCCCAGCGTGTGGCGGTGGTGCATCTGACGCCTTCGACACCGATATCGTGTTCCATGTTGCCAACGCGACGATCACTGACCTCACGCAACTGAATGATAAAAACCAGGTCTTCGTTGCTGACGTCATAGCCCCAAACCAGAATACCGGGCTGATAGACGCTACCACTCCTCGCCCCTCGGTGGTCCCTGAACCGGCGTCCTTGCTGTTGCTCGGCGCTGGGTTGGCCGGGATCGGCCTCTGCAGTGGAAGCGACGCAAGGCCGGGCAAGCGTAATTTTCTTCTCTCGAGCCGTAGCCAGCTCAACGAAGGGCCAGTCTCTCACAAGGGGCTGGCCCTTCGTATTTTTCCACCAGAGAGCTCGGGATAACACCGTCGGCGATCTGCGTTGCTGCCAGGTCCTTCTCCCTGGTTAACCCTTGCCTCTTATCGTGAGGATGGTTTCAGTTTCCCGGGGAAGCAGATGAGTAGCTTCATGAGGTAATATGTTGGACATCAGTTGCTGGATCAGGCGAAGCCTGTGCCATGATCGTCTACCCACAACAAGGCCGAGTATGTGGTATTGCGTTGCGAATAGATCGGCAGGGTGAACGTGAGGACATTAAACAAACGAAGAAGACTTTTAGCCGTGATCGCTCTTTGGCATCTGTGCTTTGCTGGAACCTCGCTCAACCTCAGCAGTATGATGTCAGAGCGCGGCGGTGAGTCGATGGATCCGGCTGCGATGCTGGTTCGTCTTCATGATGTCGCGTTTCCGCTTCTTGTGGCAGCGGCTGAGTGGTGTCCCTTTGAGCAGGAGCCCACCTATGGATTCTTCCTCAAGGATCAGGAGACCCCTAAAGCTGGCGGGGAGAGGACAGAACTCGGGGCCTCCGTCGCGTATGTGCATCCTCGATTACCTGCTGCGTCGGCTGGTCTGAGGACGGGCGATCAATTGATCAGCGTCAACGAGCGGACTGTGACTGGGATTCGAGCCGAAGAGGTGTCGCAGTGGATTCGGAGGATGACCGTTGCGCGTATCCAGCCCCTCTCAGCTCGAGGTTGCACGGCGGGAGGCCGTCAGATTCTCAACCTATGGGCGGTCCCGGCTTGTCAATTCTCGGTTCAGCTGCTTGAGACGTAATCAGATTAATGGGATCGCTGATGGAAGGCGTGTCGGTGTCACTACCGGAGCGATGCGGTTTGTCCGCTCGAATGACGAACTGGCGTGGGTGCTGGCGCATGAAATCGCACATAACGTCCTGAGTCACAGCCAGAACGCCCGGTTGCGCGCGATGCTCAACGCCTTTCTCGGCGCGACTGTGGGTGCCTCTGCGACGGTGGCTGCATCCGGTTCCACGACGCTCACTCGAAGCGCAGGCGGACTATGTCGGAGCGTACATCATGGCTCGAGCCGGGTATGATTTGCAGGCCCATCAAGCAGTTCTGGCGTCGAATCGGGAGTCTTCGCTCAGGAGAGAATACACCTGAAGATGGACGTGACCCATCCGACGACACGCTGAGCGTCTGGCTGCATTTGAAATGACGCTCAAGGAGATTGAAGAGAAACGTGATCGAGGTGAGTCGCTGCAACCTGTGTCTGGAGAACACTCAGTGAATCGCCTCGTTAGTCTACGGTGAGCTGTCTGTTGTGAAGCCCGGTCCAGTTGACAGACGCTCAGGTGAATCATGCATCTGAACTAGCGTCCAGCCATGTACGCCACGCCCTTCTTTTGGTTTTTCTCCTTCCTCATAGTCCTGCCCAGCGTTTTTCGGGCTTCTTCGGATCCTGCGAAGTCTTTGGCTGAGTTTCAGCGAGGCCTGTAGAGCCTTTTTCGCTCCAGCCGCGTCGCCGTTCTTATATTGCGCCATCCCGTAATGGAATTGGACGATTGGTTCATTGGGCAGTTTTTCCACAGCTTCCTTCGAGAAGATTGACAGCGAGGAGATAGGCGTTCTTCTTGTAGTAGATCAAACCGAGGGTATCAGCGATGTGCGGATCATCCGGCTGCTGCTCGCGTGCCGTCTGTGCATGGGACAGAGCGACGTCGAGATTCCCTCCGTGCTCGGCTTGAATCCAGGCTAGATTGTTGGCTGCTGGCGCGAACTTGGGATTGACTTTGAGCGCTTGTTCATACTGTGCCTGAGCCTTGTCATATTCTTTTCGGAAGTCGTGGATTATCCCGAGTAGCATGTGTGCAGGGACTACCGTAGAGTCTTTGCAAGCACGGCTTCATATTCCTTCACGGCCTGATCCGTCTTGCCTGCTTGATGATAGAGTTAGTCCTAGGTTCATGTAGGCGGACAGAAGGGAATTGTCGAGTTCGATCGCCTTCTTGAAGGCTGTCTCCGCCTGACCGGTATCATTCGCCTGCATCCAGAGTTGGCCCAGAAGGTTATAGAGCAGAGGGTTGTTCGGAGAAGCCTCAAGTTGCTTGCGTCACCCGCTCTCGCGCTTCATTCGACTTGCCTTGAGCGATCTTGATCATGGACTATTTGGGCCAACGGCTCAATGGCTGTCGGCTTTCTGCTGAGCGCATCCTCGAAGTAGGCCAAGGCCTTGGCGTCATTCTTCTCGGCGCGGGCCACGAGGCCGAGACGGTAGGGACCAAGGGCTTCGCTTGGGAAGGGCCTGCGCGACAGCCTCGAAGACCTGTTTGCTCTTGGCTAAGTCTCCTTTCGGAGGTACGCATCGCCCAAAATGATGGCCGCTTGGACGTTGCGTGGGTTCAGTTGAATGGCCGCCTGGGCCTGTTCGATGGCCATGTCCAGTGAGCCCTCGGCCAAATGGATCCCGGCCAGCGCGGTGCGGGCTTCAGACAGGTTCGGGTTGAGTTTCACGGCTTCCGTGAAAGCTCGCACGAGCTTGGCCAGTCTGGTGCTTTTGCAGAAATGCCACGCCGAGGAAGTGATGAGCGCTCTGCGAACTTCGGCTCATCTTTCACCACTCCCTGGAGGAGAGAAATGGCCTCATCCGCGTTGCCTTTGGCTAGACGTATTCTCGCGTCGAAGAAGCGTCCACTCAGGTCCTTGTCGTTCTTCTCGAGGATGTCTTTGACCTGTGGCCTCTGCTTCACTCCGTCTTCCCTGTGTCGAGATAATGCGAAATCAGCTTGTCGCGGGCGATCGACCGAGCCGGCATTCGACTTCTGTCGCACGCTGATAGCTGGCGAGGGCCTTGTCTCGTTGGCCAAGCCAGGTAAAGAAATCACCCAAGTAGATCTGCGGTTTTTCGTCCTGAGGTTTGAGCGGCAGCCAACTTCTGCAGCGTGGCTTCTACTTCGGCCCATTTGCTGTAGCGCTGATAGAAGCTGGCAAGCTTTAAGTAAATGACTTCGTTTTCCGGCGCGATTTCAAGCGCTTGCTTGTAACTGATTTCTGCTTGGTCCGGCTTGCCGGTCGTAACGCGAAAATCTCCTAGCGCGAGCAAGATCTCCGATGGAGCGCGGGTCGATCGTCAACGCTTGTTTGAGTGCCTCCTCAGCCGCGGCAATGTCTTTCGCAAAGAACTTGAGCGCGAGCCAATTCAATGTACGTGCGCCATGTTTTTGGGATCGAGCTCGATGGCTTTCTTTAGCTCCGCGATTCCCTCGGCATAATGCTTTTCATTGATCAGACTCCGTCCTTTGAGGATGAGCCCTTCTGTATTTTGTGGCGCCGACACCAGGACGATGTCGGCTTGTTCGCGCGCTTTCGCCGGTTCGTTGCCGAGCAAGTACAGTTCGCCCAGCTTGAGCTGGGCATCTCGGTTCGTCTTGTCCAGCTCCACTGTTCGGCTCAGTTCGGACGAATGCGCCCTGAAGATTTGTCGTCCCGCCCAACTTGAGGTATGTCAAGGCCAAGCGGTAGTGCACATCGGCATCCTTAGGATCTACCTGCGCGACATTCTTATACTCGATCAGGGCTTCATGATACTGACCCCTTCGCGAAATAGGTCGCTGCCTGTTCACGATGTTTGGCCTTCTTGGCTTCTGGCGAAGACCACTCGCAGCCAATCAGAAATAATGAGGTCATAAGCAGAGTCGACAGGACAATGTTGGACCGCACAATTTGAGAGCATGGAAAACTCCTGTTTAGCCCAAGATTTGAACCAAGATGGATTATCTAGTTGTAGAATCGTGAAGTCAACGTTGTTGAGGATTATTCGACTGCGAAGTTAATACACCATTCGGAACCTTCGCGCGTTCTGTTGCAGAATGAATTCTATCTGCCGTTCCCAAAGTGTCAACGTATATTTCTTCAGATGATTGAAGAGCGCGTAGTCCTGCGTGGTTGTCACCGGTAGTTCAAGCGCCTTCACCACCGATATCGTGTTCCATGTCGCCAATGCCACGGTTGCCGACCTGACCAAGTTCGCTGCTGATCTCGGCAACCCCCAGACGAGGGCCAGCTCTCATTCCAGAGGCTGGCCCGTTTGCTTTTAAACTCGTACGTCTGTCATGTTAGCAGCGTGGGGAAATGTCGACCTACGATATTGATCCAGAGGTTATATTGTTGAAGTTCGTTGAATTTTGAATGAGTGACTCCCTCCGTGGAATACTCCACGAGAACGAGAACGAAAGGAGCCACCGATGAGAAGAGATACGAGGCAACGGAAGCACGCCATGGCGGGATTGAGGGCGATCTCGGGCCAGGACGAGATGTTGGGGGCCCTGGTCCCCGTGACTCATCTCGGGCAAGCAGGCGCTGGACGCGGTGATGATGGGGCGCATGGTGGCGGAGAGTGTCATGCTAATTGAGCGCGAGGAGGTGGCGGTCCCCGATGATTATCCGACCGACCCGGCGTTCAAGAAGTGGGCGCATGAGGAGGGCTCCTCTATCTCGGCGACCAGAAGGTCAAGTGACACGCCCCCGGTTGCGGCACGTGGAGCAGGGGAGGTGACCCTCCAGTCCTATACCCAATTGCGCACCCTGGGGCGTTCTCCGAGGAACTGCTGGAGAAGATTCTCCGCGGCGTGATCGGCCCAGAAGTATGCCGAGACTGTCCTCCAGGCGGCCGAGGCCTTTGGGCGTCGCCCTCTGCCGTCTCCCCGCAAGCCAGGTGGACCTGAAGTTCAAGGCGTGAAAGGCTTTGCAGAAATTGCGCAGGTCATCGCGACCATCGAGGCCGAGCACGCGGAGCCGCAGTCCGCTCCGACAAAGAAGGCGGCGTGAGACAACCATGGGGAGCCGCTCAGGAAATTTCAACGAGCTTATTGACAACCTCTTGATCCACTTCAAGTGTAAACAAGATTAACAGTAGAAATTTCAAGTGTAAACAAGATTAACAGTAGAAATCATAATGTAACGTGTTGAAATATATATAGACATGTTATGGCCAAGTCAGACATTGACGAACACATGTAAAATTTTTCTGACATATCATCAAGCTGAAGATAATTTAATCGCAACAAAATCTGTACGTTATCTATTCGATGATGCTAGCACACGATATGCACCTACACAGCCGCAAAAAGGTTTTTGTAAGGTAAAACTACCAAAAGAAAGGTGAAAAAAGGTTAACAGATGAAAAAAACTAGCATGGGGGATAACGGCTCTATTCGGCGCAGTGCTGTTCACGGTGCCCGCCCAAGCGACAGTCTCGGACTTTACACCTGCTGCTTGCGATCCAGCTGTTTTTAGGTTGCTCAGCAACCATTAACGGCGCCATCTATTCCACAACTCACTTTCAACCCAGCGGGCAGCGGGGTCATTCAGTCGTTCGTACGTATCTCGGATAACGCCGCCGTCGTAGAGGGTATAACACAGATGCGCGAAACGGTCCTGGGAGCACCGTCGTTTTCGATGAGAACAGCTCTCCCACGTTCACACACTCGCTGGCTTTGGCCAGTGTAGGAATTGTCAACCAAGGCGGAACCGACTATCGGTTTTTTCAGCTCGACATCAATCAGACGAAAAATGAACCGCTCCTCTCGTTGGACAGGGTCCAGATTTTCAGGCCAGCAATGGTGCTCTCGGCGGAAACAGCTTCGTTAATGGGATCGTGCAGCCTGGCGGCGATTCGACGTTAGTCTTCAATCAGGGTGTAGAGTGCTTCAGGGGACGGTAATTCCGTCCTCCTGAACTTCACATTCAATTCGAGGAGCAGGGCGGGCGACATGTCCCTGCTGGTGCCCAACAACCTCTTTGACCAAAAGTAAAGAATTCGTGTACCTGTATTCCCTCTTCGGAGCTTCGGGTGGCAGTTTCATTAACAATGATGGTTTCGAGAAGAATGGGCCACGATCTCGGGCACTCCCTGTCGTCTCTGAGCCTTCCTCCCTTCTGCTTCTAGGTAGTGGTCTGGCTGGGTTCGCCCTTTGGGTGCGGAAGAGGCGGAAAGGTTTGAAGGCGTAAAGCCTGTTCTCGATCATCGGTCATGGGGCTGGTCCTGAGAGGGACCAGCCCTTTTGTTTGCGCCGCATTGGTGTTGATGTTGGTGGCCCTGTTTCCAGGTTTCCAAAGGAAGTCTGACGATTAACCAAGGAGGACCGGTTCTGACATGCCTCTGCGAAAGTAGGGATGCAGCTTGGTATCTGGAGACGGAAAGCAATCAAGGCCTAAGTCGTCTTTTTGAGGGAGAGTGTCAGAAATAGCAAAAAGGGCCAGGCCTTGGGAAGGGCACTGGCCCCCTTCGTATTTTCCCAGCCCTGTGTGAAGGTCACTCGAACTATCTGCTTAGAAGTCAGACGCTGTTGAATGACCCTCCAGGGACCTGACGACTGGCGTGAAGCCTTTCTTATGGCTTCTTCCTCCATAGACCAGCCAGCGTCTTTCCGGGCTTCTTCGGATCCTGAGAAGTCGTTGCTGAGCATTTAGCGACGTTTGCAAGGCCTTTTTCGCTCCAGCCGAGTTGCCGTTTTTGTATTGGGCCATCCCATAATGGAATTGGACGACTGGATCCTTGGGCAGTTTGTCTGCAGCTTCTTTCAGTAGAGTCACAGCAAGGAGATAGGCGTTCTTCTTGTAGTATATCGATCCAAGGGTATCGGCGATATGCGGATCATTGGGTTGCTGCTCACGTGCGGTTTGTGCATAGGATAGAGCAACATCGAGATTGCCATCTTGCTCAGCCATGAGCCACGCCAGATTGTTGGCCGCTGGTGCAAATTTGGGATTGAGTTTGAGCGCTTGTTTGTGGTGCGCCTGGGCCTTGTCATGTTCTTTTTTCAGGTCGTGAATGATCCCGAGTAGCATATGCGCGGGAATTACCGTCGAGTCTTTTGCGAGTACGGTTTCATATTCCTTCACGGCTTGATCTGTTTTACCAGCCTGATAATAGAGTTGTCCCAGGCTCATGTATGCCGCAAACAGGGAATTGTCGGAGGCTCGATCGCCTTCTTGAAGGCCGCTTCTGCCTGTCACGGCGTCATTCGCTTTCATCCAGAGAAACCGAGAAGATTATAGAGCAGTGGGTTATTTGGAGTAGTCTGAAGTTCCTTGGTCACACGATCTCGTGCGTCATTCGACTCTGCCTTGGGCCATCTTGATCATAACGATTTGTGTGATCGGTTCGATGGCTGTCGGCTTTCTCCGGAGCGCTTCCTCGAAGTAGGCCAAGGCCTTGGCGTCATTCTTCTCTGCCTTAGCAACGAAACCGAGACCGTAGGGACCAATTGGCTCATTCGGAAGGGCGTTGGCGATCGCCTCAAAGACCTGTTTGCTCTTGGCCAAGTCTCCTTTCAAGAGGTACGCGTCGCCCGCGATGATGGTAGCTTGGATATTGCGTGGGTTGAATTGATGGCTGCCTGGGCCTGCTCAATCGCTAAGTCTGCGGAGCCTTCTGCCAACACATTTGAGCCAGGGCAGTCCGGGATTCAGGCAGGTTCGGGCTGAGCTTCACCGCTTCCGTGAACGCCCCACGAGCCTGAACCGTTTGGCGTTTTTGCAAGAAGGCCACACCGAGGAAATGATGTGCAGGGGCGAACTGAGGCTCATCTTTGACACCCCGCAGTAGAGAAATAGCCTCGTCCGGGTTCTTCTTTATCAGATGTATTCTCGCCTCGAAAACGACCCATCAAATCTTTGTTATTTTTCCCGAGAATGTCCTTGACCTTCGTTTCCGCTTCACTTGTTTTTCCTGTATCCAGATAATGTGAGATCAGCTTGTCTCGCGCGAGAAGCGAACTGGGATTCAGTTCTGTCGCGCGCCGATAGCTGGCAAGGGCCTTATCTGGTTGACCAATCCAGGTGAAGAAATCGCGCAAGGTAAATCTGCGGCTTTGCGTCTTGAGGTTTAATCGATGCCAGCTTGAAGAGCGCCTTCCGCTTCAAACCATTTTTTGTAACGTTGATAGAAGGCGGAAAGCCGTATGTAAATGCTTTCATTTTCAGGAGTGATCTCAAGTGCTTGTTTGTACATGATCTCTGCTTGGTCCGGCTTACCGGTCGTGACGCGAAGATCTCCTAACGCGAGCAAGATCTCCGTCGAGCGCGGGTTGATCGTCAACGCTTGCTTGAGAGCCGCCTCCCAGCCGCGGGAGTGTCTTTGGCAAGAAAATGAGCCTGAGCCAACTCAACGTACGTGGCCATGTTTTGGGATCGAGCTCGATGGCTTTCTTTAGCTCCGCGATTCCCTCGGCATAATGCTTTTCATTAATCAGACTCCGTCCTTTGAGGATGAGCCCTCTGTAGTTTTGTGGCGCCGACACCAGGACGATGTCGGCTTGTTCGCGCGCTTTCGCCGGTTCGTTGCCGAGTAAATACAGTTCGCCCAACTTAAGCTGGGCATCTCGATTCGTCTTATCCAACTCTACGGTTCGGTTGAGTGCAGCAAAGGCTTGTTGAAGATTGGTCAGGCCACCAAGTTTCGTAGGTCAAGGCCAATCGGTAGTGCACATCGGCATCCTTAGGATCTACCTGCGCGACATTCTTATATTCGATCAGGCTTCATGATACTGACCCCTCTCGCGAAATAGGTCGCTGCCTGTTCGCGATGTTTGGCTTTCTTGGCCTCTGGCGAAGACCTGTCACACCCGAGGAAAGCAAGCACCAAGAGTACGCAGATCAACGTCGTGAAAGTCGAAGAACGATCAGGCATAAGTGCTCCCTTATTTCTTGTTTTTTGGGGACGGTGCGCATTCTTTTGTGGTTGGCGGTGATTATCCGTACGAGCTTTAGGTAAGTCAACGCGATTCAGCATTTAGGGGTGCAAATGGGGGAAAGATTGTAATTGCACTATTATTCGCTTGGCCTATCGGAGTGTTGCGGGGGAGAGAATTATCGATTCGGTCGGTGGTGGAGTAGAGGCCACTGGGTGCCGCACCCAGTGGCCTGATTCAAGGTGTGACTTGTAGCGGACCTCCTCGGCCCTTGTCAGTAGGATTAATGGATGCGCTAGAAGATGCTCTTACTCACTTCGTTTGAATGAATGCTTTCATTATTTGCGGCATCAACCGCGGTGACCGTGAAATAGTAGGTTTGCCCAACCTGTAACCCTGTGGCTGTATAACTGGCCGTGCCAGCTGGGACTGTCGTCATGATGACCGGCCCGTACACTCCTTTGGATGCTGGACCGATAGACCCGATATGAAGCCAGGTCCGGCTCCGTGTTCGGAGTCCACGTCAAGGTGGCTGACGATGTTGATGGCGCATTGAGCATGAGCGTCACGGTGATGGTTTGTGTGATTCCCCCGCCCGTGACGGTGATCAGAGCAGTGTTCGCTCCTAGAGCGGCAGTCGCGGTATTCACGCTCACTGTTATTGGTCCACTGTTTGAGCCGGACGTCGGGCTAACCGTCAGCCATGATGCATTGTCGCTTGCTGTCCAGGCTTGGTTAGAACTAACCGTGCCGCGGATTGATCTTGCAGGGTTTGCGGCACCCCCTGAGTCGCTGTGTATGACAAGCTGGGAGGGCTAATACTAATAGTCGGGGCCGTGGCCACGGTGAAGGTGACGGGGACGGTGACGGGGTCACCCCGGTGCCGGCACTGAGCGTCACCATGGTGCTGTAGGTGTTCGCAGTTAAGGTTCCGGTAGTGGCACTCAACGTGACCGTGCCGTTCCCGGTGCCCGAGGCGGGGCTAAGGGTCAACCACGAGACGGCTTCACTGGCGCTCCAGCTCAAGGTCCCACCCGCCAGTGTTGCTGATCGTCATGGCTTGCGTTGCCGGATTGGCACCGCCCTGAGTGGCGGTAAAGGAGAGCGCAGTGGGACTGGCGCCGATGGCCGGCGGTACGGGGCCGTGGCCACGGTGAAGGTGACGGGGACGGTGACGGGGGTCACCCCGGTGCCGGCACTGAGCGTCACCATGGTGCTGTAGGTGTTCGCAGTTAAGGTTCCGGTAGTGGCACTCAACGTGACCGTGCCGTTCCCGGTGCCGCAGGCGGGGCTAAGGGTCAACCACGAGACGGCTTCACTGGCGCTCCAGCTCAAGGTCCCACCGCCAGTGTTGCTGATCGTCATGGCTTGCGTTGCCGGATTGGCACCGCCCTGCTGAGCAGTAAAAGGACAGACTGATCGGACTCGCGCTCAATCACAGGATTCGATTGAAGGTGGTGGTGTCGAAGGTATTGGTTCAGAAGGCGGCGACATGCAATTGTGTCAATCCCGGCATCTCCGCAGCTAATTTGCTCATCGATCGTCCACCGGCATTCCCCTTTCCTGAAGATGAGGTGTACCCATCGCCTGCAGCGGCCAATGGGATAGTTCCAGTTGATACTGTGCCAGCCGCAGTAGCACCAGAGGTTGTTACTGAGGTTGGTGCGACGCTGACGGTCGCAAGAGGCACGGTTGGCCCGGCACTTCTAGTAAACGATGACGGTTCTTGGATTGAGAAAGTGTGTTGGTCGTTTTGTAGTGACGTGGTCGGGGTCGGCAAGGAGCTGATAGATGAAGAGCCGGATAGAGAAGGTTCGACGGACGCGACGGGAGCGTTCTGTGGTTTTCGAATCAGTCGGTGCGGCTTTGCGGATCGAGGTTTGCGCGTCCTTCTTCTCCAGGCGATTTTGTTGGGTATAGAAGAGTGGGGGCAATATTTTCGATGCGCCGCCCTCGAGTGCCTGTTCCGCTGGTTTCCTGACTGACAGGCCCCGTCAGTTGCTGGGCGGAGGCGGAGGGAATAGGCTGAAACAGTGACAGGAGCGCTGTCATGAGGCCAAATGCGATCACCTGAGTCATGAGGAGAGGCAGGCGTATCGGCTATAGCGCATGGTCTAGGTCCTCCGTATTTCAGTACCCGCCACCGCACGTATCTACGAATCAATGAAACGTATTTGTATCAATAAAGCATATCAACATAAGTAGGGCAGGCGATCCGATGACGGTACGTCTTGATTCGGATATGCACTGCCAGTGGGGAGGTTGAGCAAGAGGAATGCCCCGGTTCGCACATGCGATCCATCGATTCTTAGATCTGCGAATTAATTCAAAACAATAGTTTGAAGTATCCAGCTGCCAAAACTGTCAGTTGGAAGTGAGGTGGGACAAGTGTATGTGTAACAGGCAACCTCCAAAGATTTGAACATATGATTCTAATGATTCAGTACTCATCTCTAATTCATTGAAGCAGGGCACTATTTTGTGTTTGTCTCGTTGAGTTACTTGTTGAGAACTACGCAAGAAGTGGCACTTGGTTCTTAGATAGTACGACCATGCGTCTCGTTGTTCTATTAACCTTGGAAGCTGGGCAGTCAGGAAGTAGGCGGCGAGAATTTACTCGCCTTCGTTGACGGAAGCCCGAGGTTCTGCCATTCTGCTCGAAATCTACCGGAGAGGACTCATGGCTCAAAAGAAAGAGAACGCAACGAAAGGTTGCGCTTGTTGGACTTGGTTATGTGGGGCTTCCTATCGCCGTTGCCTTCGGCAGGCGGGGTAAGGTCATTGGGTTCGATATCAACAAAGCAAAGATCGAAGAACTGCAGAGGGGTTTTGACCGAACGGGAGAAGTGTCGGCGGCCGACCTCAAAGCCTCTGATGTGCAGTATACTTCGGAGCCTACCGACCTCAAGGCCGCCGACTTCATCATTGTGGCCGTTCCAACTCCGATCAATGAAGCGCTCCAGCCTGATCTCAAGGCGCTACGAATAGTCTCGGAATTGATCGGCAAAAATATGTCGCCTGGTACGATCGTTGTCTTTGAGTCTACGGTTTACCCGGGAGTGACAGAGGATATTTGTCTCCCCATTCTGGAGAAGACTTCCGGCCTCAAATCAGGCATTGACTTCAAGGTTGGATATTCACCAGAGCGCATCAATCCAGGGGACAAGGAGCATACTCTCGAGAAGATCGTCAAAGTCGTTTCGGCTCAGGATGCGGATTCGCTTGAAGTCGTTGCGAATACCTACGCGCTCGTCGTGAAGGCTGGGATTCATCGGGCTTCCAGCATTAAGGTTGCGGAAGCAGCCAAGGTGATCGAGAACACACAGCGCGATCTGAACATTGCGTTGATGAACGAGCTGGCGCTCATCTTCCATCGTCTCGGAATCGATACCAAGTCGGTCCTCGACGCTGCCGGTACGAAGTGGAACTTTCTGAAGTTTTTCCCGGGATTAGTCGGCGGACATTGTATTGGCGTGGACCCGTATTATCTGACCGCTAAGGCTGAATCGGTCGGCTATCATCCGCAAGTGATTCTGGCTGGTCGGCGCATCAATAACGGGATGGGAAAGTTCGTTGCGGAGCAAACGATGAAGCTGCTCGGTCAACTTCCCCGGCCAGTCAACGATCTCAAGGTGGCAGTCTTAGGCCTCACGTTTAAAGAGAATGTGCCGGATCTGCGCAACAGCAAGGTGCTCGATATCATTCAGGAGTTGCGTGAGTATGGGGTTCAAGTGTTGGTGCATGATCCGATCGCAGAACCGGAAGAGGCGGTCGCTGAATACGGAATTCATCTGCAGCAGTGGAACGATCTGAAGAACGTTGATGGGCTGGTTATTGCGGTAGCGCACCGCGTGTATGCGGAAATGGGCCTACAAGAATTGCTCAAGCCCCTTCGAAGTCAGCAGGAGGGTGTGGTTATTGATGTGAAATGTCTGCTTGATCAGGCGAAACTGCCTAAGACGCTCAAGTACTGGCGTTTATAGAGGGCGACAGACCGCTTTGTTCTTCATCCTGCGCCAGGGACTTTCCCACGTAGTCTGATACCTGAAAAGTAGGGGAAGTCTGGCCTGTTCACACTGGGGAGTCTCCCTGTAGTACATAGCAGACAGGGCACCCATCTTTCCACGGCTCATCTGCAGAGTTTTTGATTCTCGTTGCCCCACCTGACAGACGCTGCTATAGATTGTCTGTGGCACGAAAATTCCAAGTAGTTTCCCTGGCTCCTTCTTCTGGCGCATTGGCGTTGTTGTGTGATCTATGAACAGCTTGGGCAATTAAATTCGTGAGACATACTGCAGTGGGGATGTGGTGTGCCATTGGGGCACTGGTCTTGCTCGCCGGCTGCGCCTATTTTAATTCACCTGACGTCAAGCGAGGAGATCAACAGCTCGCAGCGGGTAATTGGGAAGAGGCCAGTCTCGCCTATAAGCAAGCCCTGAAAGATGATCCCTTCAATCCCACCTTACAGAGCAAATACACCATGGCTCGAGAACGAGCTGCGGCGTCGTATGAGGAGCGAGGACGGGCGTATCTCAAAGAACATCAGTCTGACCTCGCAATGGAACAGTTTAAGCGTGCGCTCACCATCGAACCGTCCAGTCACGAGCATCAATCAGGGTTGCTTGAAGCGCTTCGCTTGAAAGATGCGCGCGGCCAGAATCGAGAGGCAGATCGCCTCGCCCAGCTCGGTCGGACCGACGAGGCCATGGAGGCTTATGCCAGAGCGGCTGAGCTGGATCCCTCGTTCAAGGAACCCCTCGACAGTATCTCCAAGCTCACCGAGGAGCAGCAGGCGCTGAACCGTGACGATCGGCGGAAGCAACCGGTGACACTTCGGTTTCGCAATGCCGGGCTTAAAGAAGTCTTGGAAGGGATTGGAAAGGCCGGAGGGATCAACCTCATTTTCGACAAGGATGTCAGAAATGACCCTGTGACCATCGGCATTCAGGACACGCCGTTCGAAGAGGCCTTCAATCTCCTTCTCAACAGCAATAGCCTGTTCGCCCAAACCGTATCTCCGGGCGTCATGATTATCAGCCCCAATACCAAGCAGAAGCAGGAACAGTATCAAGATCTGATGATTCGGACGTTCTACTTGTCCAACGCCAAAGCGAAAGATATGCTGGTGTTGCTGAAGAGCATGCTCGATTCTAAACGGATGCATGCCAATGAACAATTGAACACGATTGTCATCCGGGACCAACCTGAAAAGCTCGAGATGGCTGAAAAGATCATCTTGGCCAACGACCGCCTGACTCCGAAGTTCTTTTTGATGTTGAGGTTCTGGAAGTCGATCGCACGGTAGATCAGACCTATGGTCTGACCTATCCCAAATCAGTCGCAGCCGCCCTGGTACCTCCGGGGTCTACGGGACTGATCGCCGGAGACTCGGCACAGCAGTTCACGCATCAGTCAACTCACCGACCTTGGCGAGGACAGTTATCTCTTTAAGCTTCCGACCAACGTCCAGCTGGATTTCTTTAAACAGATCACCGACGCCAAGACCCTTGCCGCTCCGAAAGTTCGTGTGGTCAACAACAAGAAGGCGGAGATTACATTGGGGACAAGCAGCCGATCCTGCTTTCCACAACGAATGTCTTGCCGGGCCAAGCGGCAACCGGGGCAGTTCCGACGACCTCGACGGTGACCTCGATCGAATTCCGCGACACCGGAGTCAAATTGACCGTTGAGCCTTCCATCCATCTGGGGAATGAACTTGTCCCTGAAGATGAAGATTGAAGTCGTTCGTCTTGGCGAACGAGTTACTGCTCCAAGCCAGTCCCCCAATTACCCAGTTTAAGTTCGGCAATCGGTCGGCGGAAACCATGCTCAATGTCAGAGATGGCGAAACCATTGTGTTGGGAGGGCTGATCAAGAAGAGGATCGTAAGACCCGCACCACTATCCCATGGATCGGCGATCTCCCTTTCATCGGCAATCTCATGAGTGGTTTTAGAACCAACCGGGTCACCACCGAGGTGATCCTGACGATCACGCCGCACATCATCCAGGGAATGACTCCTCCCGGGCTCAGTAAGCAGGTGTTCTGGTCCGGGACGGATTCAACCTATGCCACGAGCCCGCTGTTTAGCCCACAGGGGAAGAAGATTTCCATGATGGGAGGTGGGGTTTCCGGTGCAGGGTTCTCATCGTCGGGAGGGACGGTAAAAGGGGAATGGTAGGGGCGGTGGTTTCGATCAGGCCAGACGAGTCGGTGATCCAAATGGGAAAAGAATTTAAGCTAGCCATCAATGACGAACGTCTTCGTCCAACGGCGGGAGGCGTATTCCAGCTTCAGTATGATCCGAAGGTGCTGGAATTCAGAACGATCCTGAATGGTGAAGTCATACAGTCAGACGGCACAGGCGAGCAGGCGTCTAGCAGCTCAGAGACGCAAAGTGGGAACGGTTGCCTTCAAAGTCGCACCATCAGCGAGACAGGCGGGCGGGCGGACCGTCACGGTCACCTTCTACGCCAAGGCGCCTGGTGTGTCTCCTGTGCGTGTGGCGTTGGTGGATTCTGCCGCGGAATCATCCACGGCATCATCGCAAGAAGGAAAAGGTATCGTGAGGGTGCGGTGAAAGAGTCAGGCGTGACCCTCTTGGAGCTCTCGATCACGCTGACAATTGTGATGGTCCTCGCCTCTGTCGCTATGCCGCTCAGCCGCCTGTCGGCGAAACGGACTCACGAAATAGAGCTGCGGCAGCATTTGAGGATCATGCGGGCTGCCATCGACACCTTTAAGCTGGAGTGGAATCGCGATGGCGACGTATTGATTGGGGCCAGCCTGTGTGAAGAACAAGCTCACGTGCAAAGACGTGACGAGTGTCTACGGCTATCCGAAGTCGCTGGATATGCTGTTGGGGATCAAGCTCACCAGTCAAGAGGCGACGGTCAGGGGCACGACGACGAAGCGCTATCTGAGGAAGTCTTCCCTTGATCCATTGACCGGCAAGGCTGATTGGTTGTTCCGATGTTATAAAGATGCGCCGAACGCATCGAGCTGGTGTGGGGATGACGTCTACGACGTGATGACTCAGAAGTCAGGACATGGCATTAGATGGAACGAAGTATCGAGATTGGTAAGCGTGGAGCAGGGGGCGCAGATGGTTTCACCCTGCTCGAACTGATGATCGTCGTGTCGATCATCGGCATTCTCGCCACACTGGCGGTGCCCTCGTACCAATCGTCGGTTGTGAAGGCCAAAGAGGCTGCCTTGCGTCAGGATCTCTCGACACTCCGCGATGTGCTGGATCAGCACAAGGCAGACCAGGGAAAGTATCCTCCGTCTCTGTCGGCACTGGTGGGCACCGGGTATCTGCGGGGGATCCCAAAAGATCCCTTCACCGGTGCGACGACTACATGGCAAGAGATTTCTGATCCTGTCGAGGGGGTGTGGTCGATATCTTTTCAGGGACCGAGTTTGTGGGGACGAACGGCACCCCGTATAATCGTTGGTAAGGATGCCCATGCGCAATCGCCATCGCAGATTGCTCCAGACTTCAGTTGAAGCAACACGCGCCTGTTATCCGACGGTGCGAGTCGGAGTGCTCTGTGCAGTCGGCTTCGCCTCAGCCTTGTTTGCGGGATGTGGCGAACTCGAGCCGATGCGTGAGCCGGAGGTGGTCGATCTTGAGCTGACCACAGACACGTTAAAAGCGTCGGTGCGAGATGCGCAGCGGACGGTGGCGGAGTTGCGGACTGACCTTGAGGCACGGCGTAGGGAATTGGCAGAAGCTCAGGTCGCTCGGGCGCAGCTTGAAGGACGGGTCAGGGAAGCGGAACGACGGGTCATCGAAGCACGGCTGGTGATCGAGCTTGCAACGGGAAGAACTGGCCGCAGCTCGGACGGAGCGGCAGCGTGTGTCCCGAAGCAGTCTTCAATTGCAGGGCCAGATGAAGCAGCTCGAAGCAGCTCGCAGAAGCGAGCCCTGCTCATAACGGACAGGAGGCGACCCCATACCGTCAGCGGTGCGTGCGCAAGGACCAGAAGGCGATGCAGGTTCCCGCACAACGAAATCAGCCCTCAGAATTTCTGGAGACGCCTCAGATGGTGGCGACCCCGGCTGCTGTGAGGCAGGTGCCGGCCAACCGTGAGCCCTCGTCAGAGGTTGAGCAGCAGAGAGGCTCCAACTAAATATGTTTCTCGTGAAACCCGGTGATACGCTCTGGCGGCATTGCGCAGAAGTATCGCGTCAATGTGGAACATCTGCGGATGCTCAATCAATTGACCGACAACAGGATTGTCATTGGCCAGGCCCTATGGTTACCGGATGATCGGCCCATGTCCGGGGTCGGTGCCGACAAGGGCGCGTCGACGCCGTAGATTCCTGTTCGTCGTCTGACATTCGTGCACGTCTTACCATGCCTGTATTTGCTTACAGAGTGGCCCGTCCTGATGGCTCAACCCTCGATGGACAGATTGAGGGAGAGGAAGAACACCTCGTCCGGGCCAAACTGGAGGGCCAGGGCTTCCTCATCTTTCGGTTGCAGCGACGGGGTGCGGCCACAACCGGTTTGGGTCTGGGGTGGCACGCGTTTGGAAAGCTCCCGCTTCAAGAATTCTTGGTGTTCAATCAAGAGCTGCTCGCCCTCGTGAAAGCAGGTCTTCCCGTGTTGCGGGTGTGGGATCTCTTGATCGAGCGAGCCAACCATTCAGGATTTCAGCAGGCCTTGCGGACGGTCCGACAAGATATTCGTGGAGGGGCGTCGGCTTCGGAAGCGCTGGCAAAACACCCGATCCATTTTTCAGAATTGTATATTGCGACGATCAAAGCCGGAGAACAATCAGGAAATTTGGCCGAGGTGCTGCAGCGGTTCATTGCGTATTTAAAATTGATGATCGGGCTGCGTCAGAAGGTCTCGAAAGCGCTTGCGTATCCTGGTTTCCTCGTGCTTGTCGGGATTGCCGTCATCGGGTTTCTGTTGACGTTACGTCGTGCCGACGTTCGTGTCGGTCTATGCGGAGACGTCGAAATCCTTACCGGTTGCCACGCAACTGTTGCTTGATTTGGTGACGGAGGGCCAAGCGTACGTTGTGCCTGGATTGCGCGGGGCTTGCCGCTCTTGGGCTCGCAGGTCGTGCGTACTATGCGACACCGGCCGGGCGACTCGCCGTGGATCGGCTGTTATTGAGCGTGCCCGTCTTGGGACCGATTTTCGTGAAGCATTATACGGTCCAGCTCACGCGCACCCTCGCAACGATCCTTGCCGGAGGCACCCCGCTCGTGGATGCGTTGTCTATTGCACGGGGCGCCATCTCCAATCGGTATGTGTCGGTCGGAGTCGCGGGTGCGGTCGACGGAAATTCGCGAAGGGACGACCCTGGCCGCCGCACTGGATCGCCCCAAAGTATTTCCCAAATTGGCGGTGGAGATGCTGTCGGTCAGGGGAGGAGACCGGATCGTTGCCCACGATGTTGCATGACGTGGCTGAATTCTATGAAGGAGACCTGGATCTCCGGCTCACGCAATTGACGACGTGGATTGAACCGGTGCTACTTCTGATCATGGGGGTCTTAGTGGGTGCGATCGTCATTATCATGTATCTGCCGGTGTTTCAAATGGCTGGGGCGGTGTAGCGCTGAATGCCGTAATCGCGCGGTTCGGCTTGTGTTCATGTGTTGAGGAGTGAGTAGGAAACTATGGCACGGACTGTGACACGACCAACGCTGACGGATGTTCTCGTACGGCAGGGGATTTTGCCGAAACAGACGCTCGACCAAGTGCTCAGCCGACTGGGCGGTGTGACGGCAGCCTTCGGCCAGACCTTGGTGAGCGAGGGGATTCTCTCTGAGGATCAGCTGGCCCGTGCGCTGGCGGCCCAGTTTGACTTGCCCTGCGATCTTCTGACGGAATTCCGGGTCGACCAGTCGTTCTATGACTCCATGTCGGTGAAACTCATGCAGCGGCATCCGTTCATACCGATTGCAGAGCACCAAGGCCGCCTGACCATTGCCATTCCTGATCCGCAGAATCTCCTGGCACTAGATGAGTTGGAGCTGCTTTTGGGGCGTCCGTTGGATCTGGTGGTGAGCCCGAGAAGTGCGATTCTGGCGGTCTTGGACCGCAGTGAAGGTTCCAGCCAAGCCCTTCGGGAGCTTGAGGCCGAGTATCGATCCGTGCTGGTGAAGGAGGATGAGCGGGGAGAGGAAGTCCTCACGATCGATCACGCGGGAGAGGATCAAAGCCCTGCCGTCAAACTGTTGGATTCGATCCTCTTGAGCGCGATGCAGCGTCGGGCCAGCGATATTCACATTGAAGCCGCCGATCGTGCCACCAAGGTGAAATTACGGGTTGATGGGATTCTCGTTCCGGCGATGGAGCCGCTCGATATCCGTCTCCATGCGCCGTTGGTCTCGCGGCTGAAAGTCATGTCGGATTTGGACATCGCCGAGCGGCGGGTACCGCAAGATGGAAGCTTTCGGATGCGGCTGGAGCGAAAGACCGTCGATTTCCGTGTCTCAATCCTCCCGAGTGTGTTCGGTGAATCGGTCGTCATTCGTATTCTCGACCGCGAGGCGATCACCACGGGTGTTTCGGCATTGCGGTTGGAACGACTCGGGTTCAATGCGGAAGATCTTAAGCGTTTTCGACGCGCGATCACGCGGCCCTACGGCATGGTGCTGGTGACCGGTCCGACCGGAAGTGGAAAGACGACGACGCTGTACGCGGCGATTACGGAGATGAATATCAAGGAAGATAAGCTGATCACGATCGAAGATCCGGTCGAGTATCAGCTGTCGGGGTCGTGCAAATTCCCGTGAATGAGAAGAAAGGTCTGACCTTCGCGCGAGGGCCTCGATCCATCCTGCGTCATGACCCTGACAAGATCATGGTCGGCGAGATCCGCGATGCAGAGACCGCACAAATCGCCATCCAATCGTCGCTCACCGGCCACTCTGGTCTTGACGACGGTGCACGCCAACAACGTGTTCGATGTCATCGGACGATTTGCCTCAATGGGAATCGATGCCTACAACTTCTTGGCTGCGCTGAACTGTGTGTTGGCGCAACGGCTTGTTCGAATGGTGTGTCTCGCCTGTCGAGTGGCGGTCAAGCTCGACAACGCGCTGGCGGAAGAATCCGGTCTCGACTTCGAGGAATATAAGGATGTGTCCATTTTATGAAGGCAAAGGATGCCAGGAGTGCCATGGCACTGGGTATCGCGGACGAAAATGTATCACAGAATTTCTGGATCTGAACGATGAAATCAAAGAAATGATTCTTGCCGAGCGTCCCCTGTCCGAGGTCCGCTATCGCGCGGTGACCGGCGGGATGATCACGTTGCGGCAGTCCGCACTCAGAAAGGTGCTGGAAGGTTCCACCACCTTACGCGAGATCAATCGAGTGACGTTTAGCGAGGAAGGGTAAGTGATGTGGGGCCTGACCACTGGTCGTCCGCGGCACTGCTTGAAAATCGGAGCGCAGACCTCTCGCCTGGGGAGAGGCCGTCCGCACCTGGCGGGGGCGTTATCGCTACCGCTGTGCTCTCTCGCCGACACCGACCGGGGCTATCAAGCTGTCCCCTATGGATCTGAATCTGACAGACGTAACTGCGGTAGAAAGTCGTCTTCGGTCGCTGGCGGGGCCAAGTCGAGATATCCGGTTCGCAGGGCGCTGTATGGCTGTCTGACGTTCCGCGCCCGATCGTGTTGTTGTTGCCAGATCTGTCGGTGCGCGCGACTGTTTTGAGACTGGAACAGCTTCCGGCGCAGGCAGAAGAGCAAGAGGCGCTGATTCGCTGGCGCCTCGGGGCAGGAACAGCTGTTGCCTCTGAGCCGGGGCTAAGATTGTCTGGCAGGGGTTTCCCTCACATGGGGCAGGAGACGAGCGTTCCCATGCGGTCCTTGTCGTGGCGATTCAAGAAGCCATCTTGAAGCAATACGAGTCCCTCTGTGAATCAGTCGGGTTGCTTCCGCAGGAAGTCGGTGTGACCAGCTTTCGTCTGTTTAATCTCTGGCTGAAAGCGGCAGGTGGCCGGAAACGGTTGGGCCGTGATTTGCTCTGGGTCAGTGTATCGGACGGCGGGTTGACCTGCTTCGTCATGCAGGAAGGCCGATTGGCTTTTGTTCGGACCAAGCTGTTGAGCGCCGAAGGTCTACAAGGTGAAGAAGACCCTGGTGGAGATCTGGTCGACAACATTGTCGAGGAATGTGCGGCGTCCCTTCGTGCGTGCCGCGAGCATCATCCTGGCCTGAACGTGACTGAGATTGTCCTCGCCGGCGATAGCCCATTCCCGACGCTTGAACAGGCGCTGAACAGAGAACTCGGCCTGTCGACTGAGCGACTGGATTGGGAAGCTGTCGAACGAGTTGGGGTGGACTCATGACGGGGAGTACGTCATGGGCGACGCTCCCTGTCGTGGCGGGGGTGATGTAGACGATGGCACCTGGACGGACATTCCTTCGTGCGCTCGCCGGCAGGGTGAATAGTTTTATGGTGACGCCAGGAGGGGCGCGGTATTTTCACATCGAACTGAGTAGCCGATACCGGTGGTATGTCGCGCCTACTCGCCTGGTGCTGGTTGCGCTAAGCGGGATCGTTGGGGTCGCAATCCTCTGGAGTGTGACCCAGACCATGATGATCTATGCGCGACCGGCACGACATGCAAGCACGCCTCGATCATGTTCGCATAGCAAGATCATCAGCTCCTTGCCGAGGCCCAACAGGAAGGCATTGATCTCTCCGGGCCTTCATTGCAGCAGTTACCGGCTGAAGTCAGTTTAGCGAACCAGCTGCTCACAAAACGGCATTTTCCTGGACGCAGTTTCTGTCCGCTCTTGAAGCGGCAATTCCCCAGCATGTGTCGATTAAGAGTATACGCCTGGATCCCGGGAGCGCGGTCGTACACATGACAGGGTTGGCTGTGACGGTCGAAGATGTGACGGCGTTGACGGTCACGTTGCAAGACCACGCCATTTTCCGCGATCCTGTGCTGGGCCAGCATCGGGTGGGGCCGGATGGCTTGGTTGAGTTTGACCTGACGCTGCGTTATCGGCAACCGGGTGTGTAGAACGACATGATGGATTTCATCCTCCAACAGTTGCGAAAACCCTACGGGATCTTGATTCCATGGCTCGCGTTGGTGTTGCTGCTGGCCGGAGTCTTGTGGGCGGTCCGCACCGTTGGGATTGATGGGGCCGAGCAGAGTCGGGCGAAATTGGAGTTGAATGGAATCAAGCCCGTCAAGAATTCACACACCATAAGGAGGCTCAGAAAGCGCGGAAGGATCTTGCGCAGGTTTGGTCGGTCTTGCCGGTTGAACGGGATTTTGCTCCCTTGGCGCTGGGCATTACTGAGGAGGCGAAGCGTGATCGTGTGATCCTCCCGCGCTCTCCTACAAGACTGAGCCCACGCCGGTGGCCAACACGAGTAAGGGTGTGCTTCAGGGCACGATGACCGGTCGTTACGAGGATCTTCGACGGTTTCTCTATGACGTGGAGACGGCCGAAGAACTGGTATACATCGAGGACTTGGAACTTGTGCGCTCAGACAGCTCAGCAGGACCAGACGTTGACCTTCAACATTAAGATCGCCACATACCTTCGAGGCGAGCCTGGTAAGCCCACGGTTCAGTAGCGCCTAGATATGATGACGACGAATCAAAAGAAAGTAGCTGGCATTGGCCACGCTTGGCCTGCTCTGGGGTGGGATTACTTGCCTGGGAATGGCTGGCCGTGGAAGAGCCCGTGCGGTGCCGCTGGCGAATGTGAGTGGTCCTGCTTCCACGCCCCGGGCACGCCGTGGAACAGTCGATGGGTTGCACGTGCAGCTCGATCTCCTCGCAGCAGCGCGGACTCAACGAGAGATGACCTTCACGCCGCCACGCAATATCTTTGCACTCGCCTCGCCCTGATGACTCGGGGGCTACTCACGCAAACCAGTCAGAGCTCGATCCTGGGTCGGAGCAGGCACTGCGCCAACAGGAGGTCCTTGCCGGATTGGCACAATTCCACTATCTCGGGTTTGTGCGCATGGAGGAGGGTGGCGGAAAAAGGCGAACTGGCTGTGCTCACGAAGAATGATGACCTCCATGTCGTCAGGACCGGAGAAACAGTTGAAGATCACGTCGTGGTGAAGGCGATCACGCAAGAGAGTGTGACGTTGCAAGACCGCCAGTCACGAGTGAGAGCATACGGTGCTGCTTTCCGAAGAAGCTCCGGTACAGCCTTAGCAGGATGCTGAAAGAATCCGCACCAGCAGCCGTAACTCGCAAGCGCGCTCAGAAGGCGTGACAAGCGTGCCGAAGTTCGTACGCTCGCCGTTTCGAAAGCTGCGGACCTTCGCGGACATCGAACCATTCCCAGTCTGGACTGTCCCGCGAGTCTCGTTCGAGCTATCCTGCGAGGTGTTCTCCCTGTTGTCCCAGACATGCGGACCAGTGAAGTGTCTGGCGTGCCACAGTGTTTTCCAGAAGCCTGCTAGCGTTTCAATGCTCATCAGCCGCCAGCAACGCGTCAGAAACGAGCGAGGGTGACCTACCTCATGCTCATGTTCGTGATCGTCCTCATCGGTATTGCCACGACCGCTGCAGCGAAACAATGGAAGGTCATCGTGCAGCGGGAGCTTGAGGCGGATCTCTTGGCCAAAGGGATCGAGATTCAGAATGCCCTCGCATTTTATTCCGCGACGATCAAGGCAGGCCGCGTGATGCCGGGAGAGGTCTACCCCCAGACATTGGCTGATCTCACGAGATTGCCCAAACCCTTCTTGCGCAAGGTCTATCTTGATCCAATGGGGCATGGAGAATGGGAATATCTTCGGGCGCCGACAGGCGGCATCATGGAGGTCCGAAGCAAGAGCCTCGCGAAGCCATTCCGGCAGCACGACTTTCCCCTTGCTGTCCGGCATTTCGAGGACGCGCCACCTATCATGATTGGGTCTTCCAACACCCGAATCCCTCATCAGCTCCGATCGTGCCACAAGGGACTGCGCCCAGTCCTGTGGCGCCATCAACGGCGGGATCGTCGATCACTCCTGGCGGAAGCACTCCAGTTGCCCAGCCGACTCAGGGGCAGCCGACCATGAATCCGTAACCCCTGCCAGCTTGCCCGACGATTCTGGTATATTTCATGGCATTCGCGATGAGAAGGTAAGCGTAAAAAGAGAGAATCATCGTATGCGTATCCTTATTACAGGCGGAGCCGGGTTTCTCGGGAGTCATCTCTCCGATTTGCTGCTGCAGTCTGGACATTCCGTGATCTGCATGGACAACCTCCTCACCGGACGGGTCGAAAATATCGCCCATCTGCTCGGGCACGAGCGATTTTCTTTGTCAAATACAATGTGTGTGACTATCTGCATATTGAAGGTCCACTGGATGCGGTCATGCACTTCGCATCACCCGCGAGCCCACAAGACTACCTTGAATTTCCTATTGCCACGCTGAAGGTCGGTGCCTTAGGTACGCATAAGGCTCTTGGACTAGCCAAGGCGAAGGGGCGCGCGGTTCCTCTTGGCCAGCACGTCGGAAGTCTATGGGGACCCGCTTGTGAATCCTCAGCCTGAATCCTATTGGGGCAACGTCAACCCCATCAGCCCCCGTGGCGTGTACGACGAGGCCAAGCGTTTTGCAGAAGCCCTCACGATGGCCTATCACCGCTATCATGCGGTCGATACCAGGATCGTGCGCATCTTCAATACATTTGGATCCACGCATGCGGCCGAATGACGGACCGCGTCGTGTCGACGTTCATCGTCCAGGCACTCCAGGGAAAGCCTCTCAGCGTATTCGGTGACGGGTCCCAGACCAGGAGCTTCTGCTATGTCGATGACCTGGTCCGCGGCATTTCGGCGTTGCTCATGCTGGATTCAGACAAGACGGTTCGAGCAACGGACGGACCGAAAATTCCTCCTCAGGCAGAAAGAGGGCGAGAACGGATCCAGCATGCATGATCCCGTGAATATCGGGAACCCACGTGAGCTGACCGTCTTGGAGATCGCGAAATTGGTATTGGAACTCACCCGTTCATCGAGCCAAATCACCCATCATCCGCTGCCGCGCCGATGATCCTAAAGTCGAGACGGCCCGATATCAGTCGGGCGCGTACTCTCCTGAAATGGGAGCCTCAAGTACAGCTCGAGGATGCCCTTCTTCGCACGATCGAATACTTCAGAAAAGTTATCTAGCAGGATGCTGTCTGGTTTCTCTTGTTTATTTGGTCTGTTTGGCTGAACTCGACTAACCAGATGAACCAAATAAACCAGATGAACTAGATCAACTGTCCCCCCGTCTCCGCGGCTATCTTGCGAATGAGCCGCCTTGACCGCGTTGAAACTCCCGCTGTATCCTGTCCCTGTCCCAACATCATGAGATAAAGAGTCTTTTTATGCTGTCTGACCGAAAGTAACCAGGCGGAAGCGTCGGTCGAACCCATCGAATCGGCGGGCGTGGAAGAGGTTGCGCCCATACCGATTCCAGAGTATGTCAACGAATTGGTCACGCGAGCCAGACATGCCGCGGGCCGACTGGCCACGCTTTCGACTACAGTGAAGAACCGGGCCCTTCTTGCGATGGCAGAGGCGCTGGAAGAGCAGAAGGATGCGCTGCTCGTCGCGAACGAACTGGATCTGGAGGCCTTCGGGACTGCGCCGGAGAAGCAGGCGATGGCGGACCGGCTGCGTCTGACGGCCGAGAGGATCGTCGAGATGGCGGCAGGCCTGCGCGAGGTGGCTGCGCTCCCTGATCCACTCGGTGACATGCCGAAGATGTGGACGAGGCCGAACGGGATGCAGGTGGGGCGTGTGCGGGTTCCGATCGGCGTCATTGGAATTATTTATGAGTCCCGCCCGAACGTCACGGCGGATTCCGCCGCACTCTGTTTGAAATCCGGGAATGCCTGCGTGCTTCGGGGAGGGAGCGAGGCGATCCACTCGAATACGGCGATTGCGACGGTCCTATCGGAGGCGGCAGAGAAAGCCGGTATTCCGGCCGGGGCGATCAGTTTTGTCGCGCGGCCCGACCGCGAGCTGGTTCCTCTTCTGCTGAAGCAAGATCGCTATATCGACCTGATTATCCCGCGCGGCGGCGAATCGCTGATGCGCGTCGTTACCGAGCACGCCACGATCCCTGTCATCAGACACGACGCCGGCGTCTGTCACATCTATGTCGATGCCGATGCCGATCCAGCCATGGCGGAGCGGGTCTGCTTCAACGCAAAGGTGCAGCGGCCGTCGACCTGCAATGCGATGGAGACCCTCTTAGTTCATCAGGGCATTGCGCGTAACTGGCTCGCCCCCTTCATTGATAAGTTGGTGGCGGCCAAGGTCGAGGTCCGCGGGTGCCAGAAAACCTGTCAGCTGTCATCGTCGGCCAAACCAGCGAGCGACGATGACTTTGGAAAAGAATTCCTCGATCTCACCGTAGCGGTGAAGGTAGTCAAGAACGTCGATGAAGCGATGGAGCATATTGCCAAGTATGGCTCACACCATACGGAAGCCATCGTGACATCCGACTATCCTAAGGCCATGCGGTTTCTGCGCGAGGTTGACGCCAGCGCGGTGTTGGTGAATGCCTCGACCAGGTTGAACGATGGCTATCAGTTTGGGCTGGGAGCAGAAATCGGGATCAGCACGTCCCGCATCCATGCCCGAGGCCCGATGGGGCTGGAAGAATTGACCTGCTTCAAGTTTATCGTGATGGGGAGCGGGCAAGTCCGCGAGTAGATGCCCTCCGATCCACGTCGTGCCGCATTGACGACCTCCGGTCATCTTCGCTTTTCAACCAATCTTCTCTTCGCACAGGATCTCGAACAGGCGGGTGGGCGAGTCGTCCGCCAGTCCACCGGGCATCTCGTCTTCTATCGCTCGGACGGGCGCCGGTTTCTGGCGACCGATCCAGCAGGAAACCCGTTGCATGAATGCGAATGGGGGACTGATGCCATAGGCGATGTGATCCTCTGCCGCGCTCGGATACGTTTGGATTGGGGGCAATGGGTCGGGTTGAAGCCGGCTGGTTTGGTGAATGAAACCAGCCTCAATCTCGCCAGTAAGCCTGGCTGGCAACGGTTCAGGGCCGATGATTTGCGCACGATGGCTGCGCAGGCGCTCCGGGTCCCGATGGAGGACGTGCGATTTTTCTATCGGGATGAGGATCTCCTGATCGAGCCGACCGGCAGGGCGACGATCCGCCAGAGGAAAGATGCCTTCTATGTGCTTCAAGACGGGGATTTCGAACGGGCCCGCTTCATGTCCTGTATGGGGGCGATGAGTTGGTCCTCTATCGATTTTCTGCCGGTCGTCGAACTCTTTCAGTCGCTGTTGCCGGGAACTGGGTCTGCGGTTCTTTGAATTGATTCGCGGACTCTACGACGATCAGAATGAGGGAAACCGGCCCCCAGCCCTTGCGATACCGAGGTATTCCCACCTATCCGTCGAAATCGGCCTTTCGCTTGTTTAGTAGTTTCTTTACCCCGCAGGCGCCTGGTGGGAATCAACCCGTTCACGCTCTTCATGAATCCTGAACGGTCTAATCACGTAATCTGGCTGCCGGCTGCTACGCCGCCGATTCGATATTTCGATCAGCGCGCGGGGGCTTGCCTTACCTCTCAAGGTGGCTTGTTGCACAAGGTGACGGTGGCGTCAGACTCCTCCGGGCTGTCCTGCATGAGCCCGAAAGGCCGTCGATTTGTCCCTTTGCGATCGAAGTGCAGAGATTGTTGGAGCGCATGTCATCCTGAAGGATCGCGATCGTGAAACGACGTTGGCTGTGACCCTGCCGCAGGGGAGTCTGGAACAGTCTGGTGAGTCAGTGGCCATGAGCCCAGTCGACTGGCGGTCGGTCTTTGTCCAGGGGTTCCGCCCATCCCTCCTGCCGACGCCTACGGCGCGCGGTTGCTCTATCCGGAAGACGATTCTGAAATCGGTGAGTGCGCGGCGCAACCCTTCGTGGCCGATTATTTACAAGATATTGGCGAGCAGGATCGGGAAATCGGCGCGGCCCTTTCCCGAGCCGAGCGCGTACTCATCGACAATGGCGATGCCGTGGTTGCGACCTGCATCATGTTTGATCGGCCGAGAGACTATACCGTGCTGGTACGGTATCCGGCCTTTGCGCAAAAGCAGGCGCAACAACTCTGGAGTGTCTGTGCCGAGTTGCAGCGGTGGGACTGGCTCTCACGCATTCGATTCGTTCCGGCCGAAGGGCCGCACGATCGTGAAGCCCCTCACTCCTATGACTTGGTCTACCACTGGGTGCCCTATGACAGTGGAGACCTACCGGCCAGCCTGGCCGAACGCATGAAAGAGATCAGTCAAATTCTCCAGGGAGGAGGCAATGCATTCGTCATCGGTCCGGCACAGCTGGGCCGGCATGGCTTCGTCCCATGGACTCCACGTCTGCTGGGAAGAACCGGTCGAACAGCTTCCCACGTTTCGGATGCATCGCACCATCCTGCCGAAGGCAAGGCTGAGGGCTGGGCTGACACTATTCCATATAAAGAAAGGCTAGTCCGTAAAGACAAAAGACGCACGAGTGTTGTGGTGATACAACCACGAGAGCGTCTTGCGGCTTGACAGGATTCCTCCGGCCTCAGTAAGATGAGGGAACCTTTAACGCTCATCCTGCGAGGTGAGCAAGGAGTACCCATGAGCTTCAATCAGGTTTGCGTCCGTCGGTACCCCCAACCTTCTCGTCGGATCTCGATGAGAGGGTTTTTTATGCCCGCTAGAAGACGTGAATGACAGGTGAAACGTTAGACGTAAAAATATGAAGCGTGAGACGTGAAGCGTACGGATGTTATGCGGTGAGATTGAGGTCGATGATGCCGAGTGGTGACCGACAAGCCGAGCGGTTGGTGATGGATGCGGGAGACATCGCGCGCGCGGTCACCCGCATTGCCCATGAAATTCTCGAACGGAATAAGGGCGTACAGGCGCTGGCGTTGGTCGGGATTCGAACCGAGGAGTGCATCTGGCCCATCGGCTGGTGAGGCGTATCCAAGAGATTGAAGCGGCAGCGGTGCCGATCGGCGAGTTGGACATTACTCTCTATCGGGACGACCTCTCCTTGCGGAAGGAGCAACCGATTCTCCGCAAGACGTCGGTCCCGTTTGATATTTCCGACAAGATTATTGTGTTGGTCGATGACGTCCTGTTTACGGGTCGAACCATTCGCGCGGCGATGGATGGGTTGATCGATCTGGGACGACCGGCAGAAATTCAACTTGCCGTCTTGGTCGACCGAGGCCATCGTCAGTTGCCGATCAAGGCGACGTATGTCGGGAAAAATATTCCGACGTCACGGGAAGAAAAGATTCAGGTGCTCTTGGAAGAAGAAGGCGAAGATGATCGGGTGGTGATCTTCAAGGGCTAGCCCGCATGATTCATGACGGTTCGTCGCGAAATCGCCCAGCCGCGTTGCCCCGGCATGGGGAGGGGACTGGTCCGCGCGCGGAGCCTCTGAGGGACCCGATGCGTACCGTCGCTGCAGTACGGTGAGGGTCTGAGGGGCGAGCCCGCCGGCCGAAGGCCTGTCGTAGCAGCGGATCGGCGATTGCAGCAGAAGTGTTCATGAGTCATGCAGGCTAAGGTGGAGGGAACGATGAGTCTCAAACGCAAAGACCTCTTGAGCCTAGCCCCTCTGTCGGTGGATGAGATCCGGTTGATCTTACAGACGGCCGATTCGTTCAAGGAAGTGACCGGTCGGGAAATCAAGAAGGTCCCGGCGCTCCGGGGGCGCACCGTGGTGAATCTGTTCTTTGAGCCCAGCACCAGGGACACGCACCTCGTTCGAGTTGGCGGCGAAACGGCTGAGCGCAGATGTGATCAACTTCTCGCCGTCGTCGAGCAGCGTGGTCAAAGGGAAACCTTGCTCGATACGGCGCGCAATATCGAGGCGATGCAGGCGGATATTATCGTCTTGCGTCACCCTCGGCCGGTGCGGCCGAGGCCCTGGCCCTCGGGGTGAAGTCTTCCGTGATCAATGCGGGAGACGGGTGGCATGAGCATCCGACGCAAGCCCTCTTGGATCTGTATACGATTCGTGAGCGTGGATTGTCGTTCGAGGGGCTTCGGGTGGCGATCGTCGGAGATGTCGCCCATAGCCGTGTGGCGCGTTCGAACATTCACGCGCTCGTGAAGTTGGGGGCGGACAGTTCGGGTGGTAGGGCCGCCGACGATGATACCCTGTGGGGTGGATAAACTGGGCGCGCGCGTCTACTACAATCTCGACGAGGCGCTGCGCGGCGTGCAGGTCATCATGATGTTGCGATTGCAGCTCGAACGGCAGGGGATTGCGCTGTTTCCGACCATCCGCGAATATGTGCGGCTCTACGGGTTGACGGCCGAGCGGGTCAAGTTGGCCGATCCTGGGGCGATTGTGATGCATCCAGGCCCGATCAATCGCGGGGTCGAGATTGCTCCGGAGGTGGCCGATAGTTTGTCGTCAGTGATTCTGGATCAGGTCGCGAACGGCGTGGCCGTTCGCATGGGTATTCTCTATCTCTTGTCAGGAGCAAACTGAATCGTGGCTATTCACATTGCAGGCGGGCACGTGATCGATCCGGGACGGCTCAATGGCGTGGCCGATGTGCTGATCGATGAGGGCCGAGTGGTCGCGGTGGGGCCTCACCTCAAAGTTCCCGCGGGGGCCACGAAGATTGATGCCACGGGACGATTGGTTCTTCCCGGCTTCGTCGATCTCCACGTCCATTTCCGGGAGCCGGGCTTCGAATACAAAGAGTCGATCCAGAGCGGAGCGGCGGCGGCAGTGGCCGGCGGCTTCACCTCGGTCTGTTGTATGCCCAATACGAATCCCGTCAATGACAACCAAGCGATTACGGAATTCATGCTCGATCGTGCACGGGCGGCCGGGCTGGCGAACGTGTTTCCGATCGGCGCGATTACGAAAGGTTCGGAAGGGAAGGAGCTGGCGGAGATCGGAGACTTGCGGCGTGCCGGCTGTGTCGCGATCTCGGATGACGGGAAGCCGGTGATGAACAGCCTGGTCATGCGGCGAGCGATGGAGTATGCATTGGCCTTCGACGTGCCGGTGGTCGATCATTGCGAAGATTTGCATCTCGCCGAGGGGGCTGTATGAACGAAGGGGCCATCTCGACCGAGTTGGGGCTCCCCGGGATGCCGGCGGCGGCGGAAGATGTGATGGTGGCGCGTAATGTCGCCTTGGCGGAACTGACCGGGGCTCGGCTGCACCTGGCGCATATCAGCACAGAGGGATCGGTCCGGATGGTGCGGGAGGCCAAGTCACGCGGACTGAAAGTAACGGCCGAAGCCTGCCCCCATCACTTTACCATCACGGAAGAAGTGGTCCGAGGCTATAATACCTATGCCAAAATGAATCCCCCGCTTCGGACGTGGAAGGATGTGCAAGCAATCAAGGAAGGTCTTCGCGATGGCACGATTGATGCCATCGCGACGGATCATGCTCCGCATGCAACTCAGGAAAAACAACTGGGATTTACTGAAGCGCCGTTCGGTATCGTTGGACTGGAGACGGCGCTGCCATTGACCTTCGCGCTGGTTGATGAGGGGTCTTATCGTTGGAGTCGGCTGTCGATAAGTTGAGTACGGCTCCGGCGAAGGTGTTTGGATTGGCCAAAGGCACGTTGGCGGTCGGGGCCGATGCCGATGTGGCGATCGTCGATCAGCAGGAACAGTGGGAGGTCGATCCGGCCAAGTTTCGCTCAAAGAGCCGAAATACCCCGTTTGCCGGATGGAAGGTGAAGGGTCGGGTGACGACGACGATCGTGGGTGGCCGGGTGGTGTTCGAGGCCAGCCAGGCAGAGCAGTAGCCCGGTGCTGCGTACGTCCCGTTGGGGATGGTCTGTTGCCTCACTCTTGAATGGCTGGCGTTGGGAGTATGGGTCGGCGGGTTACTGGTGCTCATCGGAGCGGTCATTCCAGCGGTCTTTAATACGTTTGGCGGGCAGGATTCAGGCGGATTGTTTCTGACGCGGGCGTTTGAGGGCTATCATCGCTTCGTGATCGGGGCGCTGGCGATCCTGTGTGCCGCATCGTGGTATCGCTGGTGGAGTGGAGATCCGGCGGTGGCGAGTCGGTCGGGGCGAGATGATGGTGTTGGCGGGGATGGTGGTGATCGCGGGAATCATTATTGTGTGGCTGCATCCATATGCCTGCGGCGCTTCAATCTCAGGCCTTCGCGGTGCAAGAGGAGGCGGCGAAGAAGGCGGCCTTCGAAGCATTGTTTCGTATCCTTATGCCGGTTCGGTGGCTCTACATGGTCAATCTTGCACTGGGAATTCTCCTGATCGGAATCAAAGTCTAAACGGTCTCTATACCGGGACGGAGTGCTCTCGTGAAAAAAGCGTTGTTGGCACTGGCAGACGGCACGATTTTCGAGGGCCGTGCCCTCGGATACGAAGGGGAGACGGTGGGAGAAGTCGTGTTTAACACGGCCATGACCGGCTACCAGGAAGTCTTGACCGATCCTTCGTATAAGGGACAAATCATCACGATGACCTCTCCCCATATTGGAAACTACGGGATGACACCGGAGGATGCCGAGTCGCGGCGGATTTGGGCTGAGGGATTCATCGTGAAAGAGGCGAGCCAACTCGCCAGTAACTGGCGCAGCCGACAGATGTTACAAGACTATCTGCATGAGGCGAAGATCGTTGGCATCGAGGGGCTGGATACGCGGGCCCTGACCCGCCACTTGCGCGAACATGGTTCACAGCAGGGCCTCATCACCCATGTCGATGCGGACCGCCGCCGAGTCGTCGAGAAGGCACAGGCAGCTCCGAGCATCATTGGCCGTGATCTGGCGACAGCCGTTACTTGTGGGAAGGCCTATCGGTGGACGGAAGGATCAGGTGAGTGGACCCCCTCGCTCGGCGACAAGACACGGGTCGGTACAACCAGGCGATGGCATGTCGTCGCCTATGATTTCGGGGTGAAATTGAATATTCTTCGCCGACTGGTAGATGGGGGTGTGACGTGACCGTCGTTCCTGCTTCGACCACCGCGACGCAGGTCGAAGCCCTCAAGCCCGATGGGATCTTCCTGTCGAACGGTCCGGGGATCCGGAGGGAGTGCCCTACGCGATCGAGGCGGTGCGTCAATTGATTGGACGCCATCCGATCTTCGGCATTTGTTTAGGGCATCAGATTCTCGGTCTCGCGCTGGGGCTCAAAACCTATAAGTTGAAGTTCGGCCATCATGGGGCGAATCATCCGGTCATGGACCTCCGCACAAGACAAGTCGAGATCACGTCGCAAAACCACAATTTCGCGGTACAAATAGATCCACCCGATCAGCGCGATTCCGGATCGACCGCCCGTAGTGGACACATCGTTCGGGCAAGTCGCGGTCACACATGTGAGTCTGAACGATCACTCGATCGAAGGATTGGTCTGTCTGGATCGTCCGGTGTTTTCGGTGCAGTATCACCCCGAGGCGTCTCCCGGGCCCCATGACTCCGCCTACTTATTCACTGAGTTTGTTCAGTTAATGGAGAAACAGCATGTATAGCAGAAGGCTGAAAAAGTCCGCCAGCATCGTTCTCGCATCGGTCAGACCCTCAACGTTCGTTCGGCTCTGCTTCCTTGCCGTCATCAGTCTGCAGTCCGGTTGCATTACGGTCAATCTCATCGAGCCATCAGGGCCGGTGCAGGAAGTGCAGCTTAGCGGCACGGGTGCAGGGAAAATCCTGTTGCTCGATCTGTCGGGGGTCATTAGCGCGCAAGATAAAGAGGGCCTCGTTCCGCAGCCCAACATGTTGGCCACGTTCAAGGAAGAACTGACGAGGGCCTCGAAGGACGACAAGATCAAAGCCGTGGTCGTTCGAATCAACAGTCCGGGCGGAACCGTGACCGCCTCGGACATCCTGTATCACGAGTTGCGGGACTTCAAAACCAAGAAAAAGGTCCCCGTGATTGCTTCGATGATGGATGTGGCGGCGTCAGGGGGCTACTACCTGGCCATGGCGGCGGACAGCATTTTGGTTCATCCTCGACGGTGACGGGCAGTATCGGCGTCATCATGTTGACCGTCAACGCCCGGGGATTGCTCGAAAAAGTGGGTGTCGAGGCCAACGCCATCACGTCCGGCCCCCGCAAGGACATGGGCTCACCCTTCCGGGTCATGACGGCTGAGGAGCGGGGAATCTTTCAAAGCGTGATTGACTCGTTCTATCACCGGTTCCTGGCAGTGGTACAGGAGGGGCGTCCCAATCTGTCGGCTGATCAAATCAAGAAACTGGCCGACGGACGGATCTATTCCGGAGATCAGGCCAAGGCGGCAGGCTTAATCGATGAGATCGGGTATCTTGATGACGCGATCGACATGGCCAAGAAGAAGGCGGGTCTCACGGAAGCGCGGGTCGTGACCTATGGGCGTCGGGGAGTATCAGAATAATATCTATTCGCGCCTGTTCGGGACGAGTTCAGAGCATCACCGGGTTAGCCAATTTGGATTTGCTGTCGATGGTGCGGGGGGAACGCCGCAGTTCATGTACCTCTGGATGCCATGACCAAAATTTCTCATTGAGTGATTTATCGATGTGTTCATTGAAGTGATCCTGCAATGATTCAATCACCAGATCACAAAATCGACAAATTCTTGGCGACGCCGGTCGGACGCCGGGCGATGCTGGCTCTGGGCGCCCAGGGGGCGCTGAGCCTCTGCACGGCCCTTGGGGTTGGGGCGGCCCTGAGTCTGTTCGGCAGCCTGACCGGTTGTTACCGCGCGCCGGGCACAGCCCGCGATCAGGTGATCTTTTCTCCGAAGAGAAGGAACTGCAATTCGGATTGAGCGCATTCCGCGAGGTCTTACGGTCTGCCCCGCTCAGTGACAATGCGGAAGTGAATGACTTGGTGCACCGCGTAGGACGAAAAATCGCTGAAGCCGCCAACAAGCCGGAGTATCAGTGGGAGTTCGCGGTCATTCAAGACGATAAGATGGTCAATGCGTTCGCACTGCCAGGTGGGAAGGTCGCCATCTTCACCGGGATTCTCAAAACTACGAAAGACGATGCTGGATTGGCGACGGTGATGGGTCATGAGGTCGCGCATGCATTGCAGCGTCACGGGGTGGAGCGGATGAGCCGGAGTATCTTGGACCAAATTGCGCAATTGGGCGCATTGGGCGCGGCGGCTTCCGGACATGCCAATGCCGGTGCGATCCAGGGCTTGTTGGGGGCGTATGGGGTCAATGTGTCGCTGCCCTTCAATCGGAAGCAAGAATCGGAAGCCGACTACATCGGACTTCGATTGATGGCGCAGGCCGGGTACGATCCGCGTGAAGCCGTGCCGTTTTGGGAGCGCATGAGCGGCTGCCCGAGGCAGATGATCGGGAAGCTCTGCTTTCGCTCGCAGCAGGCGATACCCGAGTTTCTTTCCACCCATCCGTCCGATCTGACACGTATCAATCAGATCGAAGCCTGGCTGCCCGAGGCGCTCCAGTACTATCATGGCCCTCGGGGGAGGGGCAGCTCCACCGGCGCCCGCGCCATACCGGCCGACGATCGGGCCGATGCCACTAACCAGCTAGCTGATCGCTGAAACGAGGTTTCCGTGCCAAGGCGGACAGATATTAAGTCCATTTTACTGATCGGGTCTGGCCCGATCGTGATCGGTCAGGCCTGTGAGTTCGACTATTCCGGTACGCAGGCCTGCAAAGCGCTTAAAGAAGAGGGCTACCGGGTGATTCTCATCAACAGCAACCCGGCGACGATCATGACCGATCCAGAGTTGGCCGATCGGACCTATGTAGAGCCGATCACGGTCGAGGTGGTGGAGAAAGTGATCGAGCGCGAACGACCCGACGCCCTGCTCCCGACCATGGGAGGACAGACCGCGTTGAATACGACGATGGAATTGGTCAAGCGGGGGACGCTCGAAAAATACGGGGTCAAGTTGATCGGTGCGTCCGCCGAGGCGATTCACAAGGCCGAGGATCGCGAAGCCTTCAAGCATGCGATGCAGCGAATCGGGTTGCGAGTGCCGGCCAGCGGTACGGCGCATAACCGTGAAGAAGCCATCAAGATTCTCGAACAGATCAGATTTCCGGTGATCATTCGACCGTCGTTCACCATGGGCGGGACCGGGGGAATATCGCGTACAACCGGGAAGAGTTAGAAAAGATTGTCGAGTGGGGTTTCGCCATGAGTCCCATCGGCCAACTTCTGATCGAGGAATCCTTGATCGGGTGGAAAGAATACGAACTGGAAGTGATGTGGGACCTCAAAGACAATGTCGTCATTGTCTGTCCGATCGAAAATCCTGGACCCTATGGGGGTACACACGGGTGACAGCATCACGGTCGCGCCGGCCATGACGCTTTCGGACAAAGAGTACCAGCGCATGCGGGATGCCGGGGTTCGGATCATGCGTGAGATCGGCGTCGACACCGGCGGTTCGAACGTCCAATTCGGCGTAGATCCTAAGAGCGGCGACATGGTGGTCATCGAAATGAACCCACGCGTGTCGAGGAGTTCTGCGCTCGCCTCGAAGGCGACGGGATTTCCCATCGCCAAGATTGCCGCGAAGCTTGCGGTGGGCTACTCGTTGGATGAAATCACCAACGACATCACCGGTGTGACGAAAAGCTTCATCTCGAACCCACGATCGACTATGTGGTAGTGAAGATCCCACGCTTTGCCTTCCAAAGTTCCGAGGGGCCGATCCCGCCCTCACGACGCAGATGAAATCGGTGGGCGAAGTGGATGGCGATTGGGCGGACCTTTAAAGAGTCCTTGCAGAAGGCGATTCGTTCGCTGGAGTTGAACATGAACGGGCTCTCCTCGCGGGAGGGTTGGATCGTCGGCATCCCTGAAGGGCTTGATCGGCAACCAGCGCTGGAGCGGGTACGCCAACATCTGCGGACCCCGATGGCGGAGCGACTGTGGCACGTGGCGGATGGCATGCGTCTCGGCCTGTCCAATGACGACCTGTTTGCCCTCACGAAGATCGATCCCTGGTTTTTGGAGCAGATCCGAGAGCTGATGCAGTTTGAAGCCCTGCTGGTCGGCCAGGCGGGAAAGAAACCAGCTGCGCTTGAGGAGTCGCTTCTGTGGGAGGCCAAGGAACTTGGTTTTTCAGACGATCGTATCGCACAGCTCATTGGCGTGACCTCAGCCTCGGTCCGGAAGCAGAGGACCAAGGCTGGCCAGGGCAGAAGAGGGGTGACCTACAAACGCGGTCGACACCTGCGCCGCAGAGTTCGAAGCCCATACCCCATATCTCTATTCGACGTACGGAAGCGAATGTGAGGCTCGCCCGACAGACCGGAAGAAAGTGATCATCCTCGGTGGGGGCCGAATCGTATCGGACAGGGGATCGAATTCGACTACCGTTGTGTCCATGCAGCCATGGCGCTTCGCGAAGAAGGTATCGAATCGATCATGGTGAATTGTAACCCCGAAACGGTGAGTACAGACTACGACACCTCGGACCGACTCTATTTTGAGCCGTTGACTGAGGAAGACGTCCTCAACATCGTGGAGCGCGAAGCAGCCGTTGGGAGTCGTGTTGCAGTTCGGCGGGCAGACGCCCCTCAAGCTCGCGCTGCCCTTGTCCAAGGCCGGGGTGCGAATTTTAGGCACGAGTCCTGAGGCGATCGATCGCGCGGAAGATCGAGAACGATTCCGCGACCTCTTGACTAAGCTCGGGCTCCGCCAAGCGGAGAGTGGCATGGCCCGATCCGTAGACGAGGCCCTTCGGATCGCCTCGCAGATCAGCTATCCGGTCATGGTGCGGCCTTCGTATGTGTTGGGCGGGCGATCCATGCAGATCGTCTACGACGAATCCGGTTTGCTGGAGTATATGGGATCGGCGGTCAAAGCCTCGCCGAAACATCCCGTGCTGATCGACAAGTATCTTTCGGATGCGATTGAAGTCGATGCCGACGCCATTTCAGATGGGACGCACGTCGTGGTGGCCGGGATCATGGAACATATCGAAGAAGCCGGGGTGCATTCGGGGGACTCGGCCTGTTCGTTGCCGCCCTATTCGCTCGGTCAGAAAGTTGTCGAAGAGATTCGTCGACAAATGAAGGCGTTGGCTCTGGAACTCGGCGTGATCGGTCTGATGAATGCACAATTTGCGGTCAAAGGAAGAGACGATCTATGTACTGGAGGTCAATCCTCGCGGATCGCGCAGCGTGCCGTTCGTCAGTAAAGCCATCGGTGTGCCGCTTGGCCAAGCTGGCTATGAAGACTATGGTGGGCAAGAGCCTTCCGGAGCTGGGGTTGACCGAGGCCCCTGCTCCCGCTCACTTGTCCGTGAAAGAATCCGTCTTTCCCTTTAATAAGTTCCCGGGGGTGGATGTCCTTTTAGGTCCGAGATGAAGTCCACCGGAGAAGTGATGGGTATCGACCAGGATTTTGGATGGGCCTTCGCGAAGTCCCAAGCAGGAGCTGGTGCGCCGCTGCCGAAGGAGGCACGGCATTCATCAGCGTGAAGGAGGGTGACCGCCCGGCGGCTCTGGAAGTCGTGCGACAGCTCCAGCGGCTGGGGTTTAACATTCAAGCTACGAGTGGAACGACGGCGTACTTGCGGAGCCATGGGGTCCATGCGGAAGCCGTGAACAAGGTCAGTGGAAGGTCGGCCCCATGTCGTGGACCATATCAAGAACGGACAGGTGGCCTTAGTCGTGAACACCGTGAGCACGGCGGCGTCACATGCCGATTCATTGTCGATCCGCCAGGAGCTCTGAACAAAGGGCTGGCCTACTATACGACTATCCGGGGGCACGAGCGGCGGTCACGGGGCATTGAAGCGATCCTCAAGAAAGAGCTTACCATTCGGTCGCTGCAGGAATATCACGGCATAGGAAGCGCGGAGCGATGAATCATGATCGCTGAACGCTGAACAAGAGGCCATGATTCTCCTCTTTTGTTCATCGTTCCGCGTTCACCGTTCAGGACTGTAGTTTGGAGGAAAAATGCCGACACCGATCACGAGGAAGGGGCACGAGGCCCTCAAAGCAGAGCTCGATCGTCTGCGCAAAGTCGAGCGTGCCAAAAGTATCGAAGCCATTGCTGAAGCGCGCGGCCATGGCGATTTGAGCGAGAACGCAGAGTACGATGCCGCCAAGGAACGCCAGGGATTCATCGAGTCGCGCATCGTGGAACTGCAGGCAAAGCTGGCCGACGCCCGTATCATCGAAACGGCCGGACGAGTCTCCGACACGATCGTGTTTGGCGCCACGGTGCTCGTGATTGAACAGGAGTCGCAGTCGAAGCGGCAGTACACACTGGTGGGACAGGATGAAGCCGACATGAAAGTAAACCGCATCTCGATTCAGTCTCCGGTTGGCGAAAGCGTTAATCGGAAAGCGAGTCGGCGATTTCGTCGAGGTCAGGACACCGGCCAAGATGGTCGAATACGAGGTGGTGGAGATTCGGCTTCCGAGGGTTGTAGGTGTGCCGCACCCTTCTGGGCTCATTACGCTGTTGACCGATTTCGGCGATCGAGATTAGTTCGTGGCAAGCATGAAAGGTGCGATCCTCTCGATTCACCCAGACGCCCGCATCGTCGATCTCTCTCATCAGATCGCTCCGCACCGAATCGACGAAGCCAGATACTTCCTTAAGTCCTGCTATCGTGAGTTTCCCGATGGCACCATCCATGTCGTGTGTCGTCGATCCTGGCGTCGGCAGCGCGCGGCGGGCAATTACGGTCAAAAGCGCACGGTATTTTTCCTAGCGCCGGACAACGGCGTGCTGAGCTACATATTCGACGACGAGCAGCCGGTCGGAAGTGCGCGAGATCAACCAGCGGAAATTTCGTCGTGAATCGCCGGGCCGCACCTTCGACGGGCGGGATCTCTTTGCGCCGGCTGCTGCCAGACTTGCCAAGCAGGAACCTTTTGAGTCGTACGGGCCGGTCATCGGAGATTACCAGGACATTTCACGATTGCTCAGCCACATTGGGAGCAGGCGACCCTGGTCGGCGAGATCGTCTACGTGGATCGGTTCGGAAACCTGATCTCGAACCTGACCCAGCAGCATCTCGAGGAAAGTGCGGTTGGTCGCGAAGGGCCGGCAATTGTCCATTCTTATCGGCGAGCGGATCATCGAAGGGTTAGTGGAAAGTTACAGCGAGGGGATGGCGGAGAAGCCGTCCGCGCTCATCAACAGTGATGGCAAGCTTGAAGTCTTTCTGAAAGAAGCCTCCACCCCCGATCTCCTCCAGGTAGGGAGGGGAGCGCGAATCGAAGTCTCATGAGCCTCTGCAGCTATGGAAATCGCGAGACATGCTGGGAAGTGCGCGAAAGGCGAGAGGTAAAGAGCATGGACGTTAGCCTTGTCGCGCCCATCTCGCTCGTCCCGCTAGTCTTGAGAACATCTCCCGTGATGAACCAGTTCCCCGCCATGCGCCGCAAAATGTTGGGTTGCAAGACCTGACACCTTTCTCCGTTCTTTCTCCACCGCTATTTTGTGCTGTCTATAACCCTGCGGCACGACGCCCTGCCCGTTGGCTACAACAACGCGAGCTGAGCCTGCGCCCACGCATTGCCCTGGGCGGCGGCAGCGTCTCGTACCATTTCCGTGCCGTCGTAAGGTCTTGCGGCATGCCCCGCCCGTTGGCATACAGTTGCCCGAGCTGAGCCTGCGCCCACGCGTTGCCCTGGACAGCGGCCTTCTCGTACCACCCCGTGCCGTCGCATAGTCCTGCGGCCCGCCACGCCCGTTGGCATGCAGTTGCCCCAGGCTTGTACTGAGCCTGCGCAACACCATGGGCTGCCGCTTGTTCCCACCACTGCCGTGCTTTCTTGATAGTCCTGAGGCACACCCAGCCCGTCGGCAGACAGCTGCCCGAGCTGGTTCTGCGCCCACCCATGGCCTTGGGCGGCGGCCTTCTCAAACCATCTCCGTGCCGTCGTATAGTCCTGCGGCACACCTCGCCCACTGGCATAGAGCTGCCCAAGCTGGTTCTGCGCCGATGCATTGCCCTGGGCGCCTAGCCGCATCAGTTGTTGCAGGTCGACATCTGAGATCATTTCCGGTGGGGATGCCGGCGCATGCCCGAAGGGCCTGTGCCATCAGGCGCTTCGTCAATTCAGGACGATCCAGGTGCTCCTGTTGGGCGTTAGTGGTGGGCGCATTCCTCAGCGGTGTCTCCCGTTCATTCGCCTGAACAGAGCTGGTGGAAACACCATCCTGCACATCCACAGCCTGGTGAACATGCTCTTCTTCTTCAACTCCCAGTGGCTCAGTCTTCAGAATTGTCTCCTGCTCATTCATCCGAGGCGGTTTGTTGGAAATAATCACCTTCGAGGGTTTCGTCAGCGCGAATACGATGACGATGGTAAAGAGTGCGCCTATGCCCACCATGGCCATTCGGGCACGGGGGAAAGGTTGATTTCCTTGTGCCGTTGCGCCGGCATTGTGGTCGTGATCTTCCTTCGCTCGGTGCCGGCGCTGGTACATGTCCCAGCTCTCACCTTGCTCGGGAGCGGAGCGAATCGTGGTTTGACAGGAAGGGCAGGTCACAGGCTCAACAGCCTTCGCACTCCGACCGCGGCAGGCACGGAGCCATTCGTCATACCGTTGTTTCAATACAGGGTCACTGAGCGGTCTCGAAGGCCACATTAATCTTGCCGGACTTCTGATCTGCCTTCGCCCGAAGCTTGGGCCTATGGTGAAAACGGTCGGGATGCCAGACTTGCAACAAGAGTCGATAAGATTCCTTTATCTCTTCGGGAGTCGCTGAATCCTGAATTTCAAGAATGGTGTAATAGGTCTCCCATAACTAAATGTTCCAATTAAATGGATTTGGGCAACTCCCGCGAACCCAGTGGAAAAGAAAAAGATCACACGTCCATATGATATCCCAGCGCAGCAATCGGTGAAAAGCATTGGCTAGGAGCCTAACCGACATTGCCTTCGTGACGAGGCGAAGGAGATGCGGCCAGACGCGAGGCCGCAGGTCAGGAAAAACCGGGAGGCGTATCCGCTGGAATACGTTGAGGGCTTTTCAGGGCCGAGAACGACGCAGATGGCTGCGGATCGGTCGCCGCAGTAGGACGGTCTGTATGTCGGACAGGCTCCCTAACAGTGCTCAATAGAGTACTCTTCATGGCCGGTCTGGTCCATCGTCGTGTGAGTAGGGTAGTGAGGGGGTGGGGGCTGATTGATCTTCCACTGCGCGCAGCCTTCTCACCGCCCACCCACTGGCACGCCGAGACATGCCATTAGCCCAGGCGAGGGCCTCCTGTTTCTCTCTCTGCACCATCACACCTTCTCGCCCAGAGGAGTCGCCGGACTGTCCTTCACTGCGCGCATCGAACGAGCACCGCTTCATCGTGCGCGTTCTGCGAGCAGAAGGATAGTCTGGCGGCTCCCTCCCATCCTTCTGAGGCCGCGCGTTGCGCGAGCACAGAAGATCATCAGCCTCCACCCCTCCTCGTGCTTCATGACCCTGCGCCGGACGCCGGCAGTAGGGTAGCGGTCTCGATGGAGGCTCGCAGAATTTCGACCATGCGCCTGAGCCCGAAATTGACGTGCTGAGTGGCGGCATGAGGATCATCACGTTGCCGATGGGCCGCAGCGCAAGAGCCCTCGGCGGCGCGCGTCCATTGCTACTCGATGGCCCATTCGAGCTTCGAGGGGATAGGGGTTGCGTGTGGTGCGATCCTCCACCAACTCGATGGCCGCCATGAATCCCTCGCTGCCTGATGTCACCCACATGGGGCAGTTGCCAGAGTGGCTGTAGGAGTCGCGCCATCGTCTTGATCTTGGGTTGTAGTCGAGCGAGCGTCTTGTCTTTCTTGAACACCTCGAGGTTGGCCAGCGCTACGGCACAGCCGAGCGGATTGCCGGTATAGCTGTGTCCGTGGAAGAATGTTTTGAAGTCTTCGTACTTGCCGAGAAAGGCCTGGTAGATTTCGTCGGTGGTGAGTGTTGCTGCGAGCGGCATGTAGCCGCCGGTCAGGCCTTTGCTGATCGCCATCAAGTCCGGCGTGACCCCCTCATGCTGGCAGGCGAACATCTTGCCGGTACGGCCGAATCCGGTGGCGACTTCATCGGCGATCAAGAGAACATTGTACTTGGTGCACAGCTCACGAATTCGCTTCAGATAGCCCGGAGGAGAGGTCAGCATTCCTGCTGCGGCTTGAACGAGCGGTTCGATGATGAAGCCGGCCAGTTCACGGTGACGCTCTTTGAGTGATCCGTTCAATCGGATCGAGGCAGGCCATCTGGCACGAAGGGTAGGTCAGCTTGAGCGGGCAGCGATAGCAATAGGGAGGGTCGGCTTCGACGGTGGGGAACAGCAGCGACTTGAATCGCGAATGGAAAAGTTCGATGTTGCCCACGCTGACGGCGCCGACGGTATCGCCGTGGTAGGCCAGCTTCAGATGCAGAAACGTGTGTTTTGGGCCGGCATCCGGACGTCGCTGCTGCCAGTACTGCGACCGCCATTTTGAGCGCGACTTCGACCGCTGTCGACCCATTGTCGGAGTAAAACACACGCGTCAAGCCCTTGGGTGCGATCCGAATCAATGCTCGCGCGAGCTGAATCGCCGGGTGGATTGGAGAGTCCGAACAGCGCGTGAATGCGCGACCTTTTCCAGCTGCTTCTTGATCGCACGGTCGAGCGCCGGATGGCGATGGCCATGGAGATTGACCCAGATGGACGAGGTCCCATCGAGATACCGCTTCCCTTCCGTATCGATCAGGTACGACCCTTTCCCGCTCGCTCGATAATGAGCGGCTTCCTCCTGTTCCCATTCCTGCATTTGGGTGAAGGGATGCCAGAGGTACCGCTCGATCCCAGTCGCTCAACTGTTGAGTAGAAGGTTGTTCGTGCCATAGTCAGTTAAGGCGCAAGGCGTCATTGGTCGATCGTCAATCGTCAGGCGTAAGGAGTATCTAACCGATTGACCGTGGCGACAGATGACTCTTTGACAGTGTTCGTGGAACGCAGGTGCGGAGCGGATTATACGAGGGAGCGATTGCTTTGACAACCTCGGGGGCAGTAACTATAATGAACCGATTTTATTGGGAAATGAGTTAGGATTTGCAAAGACTTATACGCAATTTCTCGATTATTGCCCATATCGATCACGGCAAATCAACCCTCGCTGACCGGTTCCTGGAAGCCACGGGCGCTGTCACGGCCCGAGAATCGAAAGACCAGATTCTCGACGCGATGGACCTGGAGCGTGAACGCGGGATCACGATCAAGGCCCACGCGGTCGCGGTCCGGTATCAGGCCAAGGATGGGAAGACGTATGCCTTGCATTTGATCGATACGCCGGGTCACGTCGACTTTACCTATGAAGTTCTCGCGCAGTTTGGCGGCCTGCGAAGGTGCGCTCTTGCTCGTCGATGCCACGCAGGGAGTGCAGGCTCAGACGATTGCCAATGTGAATCTGGCGATGGCCAATAACCTCACGATCATTCCGGTCATCAATAAGATCGATCTCGCGAGCGCCGATCTGGAAGGCACCAAGCAATCGATTGCCGACGTGCTGATGCTGGATGCGACCGATGCCCTGCCGATCAGCGCGAAAGAGGGACGCGGCGTGCCGGAGGTGCTGGAGGCAGTCATTGCGCGGATTCCTCCACCGTCTGGCGATCCATCAGGCACCGCTCAAGGCGCTCATCTTCGACTCCTGGTTTGATAATTATCAGGGCGTGATCGTGCTGACGAGAGTCGTGGATGGAGCCCTGCGGCCTGGGATGAAGATCAAAGTCATGTCGAACGACCGGACGTTCGAAGTGATGGAAGTCGGCCAATTCACCCCGAAACGGACCAAAAGGACCGAGCTGTTGACCGGCGAGGTCGGGTACCTCTGCGCGAACATGAGAGAAGTCGCGGACGTCAAAATCGGCGATACGCTCACGGACGCGGTGTCGCCGACGAGCGCGCCATTCCCTGGGTACAAGGAAGTGAAGCCGCTGGTGTTCTGCGGGCTCTATCCCACCGACACGGCCCGGTATGAAGATTTGCGCGATGCGCTGGTCAAACTGCGGTTGAACGACTCCTCGTTCGTCTACGAACCGGAGACGTCGCTCGCTTTGGGGTTCGGGTTTCGATGCGGCTTCTTGGGCCTGCTGCACATGGAAATCATCCAGGAGCGGCTCGAGCGCGAATATGACCTGACGCTCCTTACCACCGCGCCGACCGTCGTCTATCGCGTGCTGACGACCAAGGGCGAGGTGCTGGAGGTCAATAACCCGTCACAGCTCCCGCCTCCCAGCAGTATCGACTCATTTGAGGAGCCGTTTATTCTGGCGCTCGGTCATTACTCCCGAACGGTACATGGGGGCCATCCTCAAGCTCTGTCAGGAACGCCGCGGTATTCAGCGGGGCATGCATTTTCTCGATCCGACGCGGGTGATGATCAGTTATGAATTGCCGCTCAACGAAGTCATTCTCGATTTTTACGATAAGCTCAAGTCGCGCACGCAGGGCTATGCCTCGCTCGATTATGAGCTGCTCGGCTATCGCGAGTCCGATCTCGTGAGGCTCGATATTTTATTGAACGGCGAGGCGGTCGATGCCTTGTCATTTATCACCCATAAAGATCGTTCCATTCAGCGCGGGCGTCAGCTCGCCGAGAAAATGAAGGAACTCATTCCCCGGCAGATGTACGAGATCGCCATTCAGGCGGCGATCGGGAGCAAGATCATCGCGCGTGAGACGATCGGAGCCATGAAGAAGAACGTCCTTGCGAAATGCTACGGCGGCGATATTACGCGGAAACGCAAGCTCCTCGAGAAACAGAAGGAAGGAAAGAAGCGCATGAAATCAGTCGGGAGCGTGGAAGTGCCGCAAGAGGCCTTCCTCGCCATCTTGAAAGTCGGTGAGGAATGAGCGGGGAGACGAAGCGCCCTCCATCGGACGACCTCACGGCCTGCGACCCAAGCGAGGCGGACGGATGCCGCAGGAGCGCCGGCGGTGTTCGGCGAACCGTCGGCGGTGTCACGGCCGGGCAGGAAGTCGCTCGTTCGCGAGTATGCAGAAGCCATTGTCGTGGCGATGCTCCTGGCGCTTTGCGATCCGGGTGTTTGTCGTCCAGGCCTTCAAGATTCCCTCCGGCTCGATGATTCCCACGTTGTTGATCGGGGATCATATCCTGGTCAGCAAGCTGTCCTACGGCATTCAATGGCCCAGCCAGTGCAAGTTTCAGCGGCCTTTCCTCCCGTCAATTGCTACGCCTCGCAGGCACTCATCGAATTCGGCAAGCCGCAACGGGGAGACATCATCGTGTTCCGGTTTCCCGAAGACGAGGAAAAGGATTTCATCAAACGGATTGTGGGACTCCAGGCGATACCGTCCAACTTCGCAATAAAGCTGTGTTGGTGAACGGTGTCGTGCTCGATGATAAACCATTCACCCAACGGATCGATCCGGGGATCATTGACGGCACGATCAATCCGCGCGACAATTTCGGGCCGGTGACCGTGCCTGATGGCGCCTATTTCGTGATGGGCGACAATCGCGACCAAAGTTTGGACAGCCGGTTTTGGGGTTCGTGCGCGAGGAAAAATCCGCGGGAAGGCGTTCCGTATTTACTGGTCGTGGAGCGGGCAAGGCCAATGGACGGAGTGGGTCAGATGGGATCGATTCGGCAAAGCCATCCAATAGGTAAAGCCACGCGCCAGGCGGCGGCAGGCTCCGGGGCTCAGGGCCATGGAGGTGCGGCGTCCCCTAAAGTGCTTCGGCAGTACATCTCGCGGTTCCCGCAAGCCTCCGTGCTCGTCATCGGCGACCTCATTCTCGACCATTATATCTGGGGCCGTGTGAGCCGCATCTCGCCGGAAGCCCCGGTGCCGGTGGTCCATGTTGATTCCGAGTCCTTGAAGCTCGGTGGCGCCGCGAACGTCTTCAATAACATCCTGGCCCTGGGGGAAAAGCGGACCTCTGCGGCGTCATCGGTTCGGATGAAAGCGGCCGGATGCTCCTCAAAGAGTTGGGATCGACACGTTCTGGGCGTGGAGGGGTCGTGATCGACCAGGACCGCCCGACCACCAGAAAGTCCCGCGTCATCGCACATAATCAGCAGATCGTGCGGTACGACGTGGAGCGCCGCGCGGAACTCAAGCCGGCGATGCAACGGCGGATTCTCCGCTACGTGGAATCGCGGTTACGGGAGATCTCCTGTCTCGTGGTGTCGGACTATGCCAAGGGGGTGGTGAGTGCCACGCTGATGTCGGAACTCACGCGGCTCGCCGCACTTCGCGGAATACCCCTGGTCGTCGATCCGAAAGTCGAACACTTCAGCTACTACAAGGGAGCGACGGTCATCACGCCGAACCATCTTGAAGCGACACAAGCCGCCGGGGTGCACGGCGATGACGATCAGGCCAGCAACGAGGCCGGCGCGATCATACGACAGCGGTTGGGATGCCAAGCGGTGCTCATTACGCGCGGCGAAAAAGGGATGAGTTTGTACGAGGGAGAGGGCGTCTCCTGGCACATTCCCACACAAGCCCGCCAAGTCTACGATGTCACCGGTGCGGGCGATACGGTGATTGGGACGTTGGCCCTCGCGCTGTCGACCGGCGCCTCGACGAGAGATGCGGCGACGCTGGCCAACCATGCCGCGGGTATCGTCGTCGGCATGGTCGGCACCGCGACCCTCTCGGCACAGCAGCTCTCGGAGGCGCTCGGCCATGACTAAGGCCACACCGTCCGTCATGGTGGTGATCCCGGCCCGGTACGGGTCGTCGCGCTTTCCAGGAAAACCCCTCGTCATGCTCGGTCGGAAGCCCATGATCCAGCATGTGTATGAACAAGCGGCGGCCTGTCGAGCCGGTGACGGAGGTCCTGGTCGCCACCGACGACGAGCGGATCAAACAGGCTGTGGAAGGATTCGGCGGGCGTGCGGCGATGGTAGCCGGAGACTATCGGACAGGCACCGATCGAGTCGCCGGAGTGGCGCGCATGTTCGGCGGGGACTATTATGTGAATCTACAAGGAGATGAGATCCCGCTGCAGCCGGATTTGTTGGCGGATCTCATCGAGCCGTTCATCGAGAGCGGCACAGGAATGGGCACACTGGAAGCGCACGATCGATTCGACGGAAGATGTCCACAATCCCTCGGTGGTGAAGGTGGTCACGGACCATCTCGGCAACGCCCTCTATTTCTCACGCGCACCGATTCCATTGGTGCGGGACGACGCCGGCCGCCGAGCCGTCGAAGGGTTGCATTACATTCACCTCGGTCTGTACATGTACCGGCGCGACACCTTATTGAAGCTGGCGTCCCTTCCCACCGGACGGCTGGAGGATGCGGAGAAGCTCGAGCAGTTGCGCGCGTTGGAGCATGGCATTCCGATCAGGGTCTGGGAAACCAACCATGCCTCCTTGCGGGTGGATACGCCGGAAGATGTCGAGTCGGTGGCAGAGAAGCTCCAACAGTATGACGTCATCGAGCAGGAGTCGGGCGCGCTGAAGGCAGCCCCTTCCAGGTAAGGGTGCCATGCGTGTCAGAATTATACGATCCGACAAGATGGGGGCCACGATGAGCAAGTTCATTTTTGTCACGGGCGGGGTCGTCTCTTCCTTGGGGAAAGGGCTTGCCTCGGCCTCGATCGGCAACCTGCTCGAGAGTCGAGGGTTGAAGATCACGTTCCTCAAGCTCGATCCCTACATCAACGTCGATCCCGGCACGATGAATCCCTATCAGCACGGGGAAGTCTACGTGACGGACGACGGCGCGGAAACAGATCTGGACCTCGGCCACTATGAACGGTATACGTCCCTCACCCTCACCAAAGAAAACAACTACACGACCGGCAGGATCTACCATTCGGTCATCACGAAAGAGCGTCGCGGCGACTACCTCGGCGGGACGGTGCAGGTGGTGCCCCACGTCACCGACGAGATCAAACAGTGCATCATGCGCATCTCCCAGGGGATGGACGTGACGATCGTGGAGATCGGCGGCACGGTCGGCGACATCGAGAGCTTGCCCTTCCTCGAAGCGATTCGCCAGATGCCGTACGACGTAGGCCGCGAGAACGTGCTCTATGTCCACCTGACGCTGGTGCCGTACATCGGCACAGCCGGTGAGCTGAAGACCAAACCGACGCAGCACTCTGTCAATAAGCTCCGGGAGATCGGAATTCAGCCGCATATCCTTCTCTGCCGAACCGATCGGTATCTCGCCACCGGAACTCAAGGGCAAGATCGCGATGTTCTGTAACGTCGAGAAAGACGCGGTGATCACGGCCAAGGACGTCGAGACGATTTATGAAGTGCCGATCGTGTTCCGGAAGGAAGGGCTGGACGAGCTGATCGTGCGCCTGCTCCAACTCAAGACCGGTCCGCCGAACCTGCGCGAATGGGATGCGATGGTCCAGAAGATCAAGTATCCCAAGCATGAAGTCTCAGTCGCCCTGGTCGGCAAGTACGCGGGGTTGAGGGAATGTTACAAGAGTCTCGCGGAATCGCTCGTCCATGGCGGCATCGACCATGAAACGCGGGTAAACATCCAGTGGATCGAATCGGAGGAGATTGAACGGCAAGGGACCGGAGCGTATCCTGCGCGAGGTCGATGGCATCTTGGTTCCCGGCGGGTTCGGCGCGCGCGGGATCGAAGGGAAAATCGCCGCGATTCGCTACGCCACGGGAACACCAGATTCCGTTTCTCGGCTTGTGTCTGGGCATGCAGTGCGCGACGATCGAGTTTGCGCGGAACGTCGCCGGGCTGGCCGGCGCCAACAGCGCCGAATTTGACGAGGCCTCTCCCTATCCCGTCATTCATTTGATGTCGGATCAGCAGTCCGTCAGCGACAAGGGCGGGACGATGCGACTTGGGGTCCTATGTCTGTGTGCTCGGGGAGGGAACCCTGGCCCAAAAGATGTACGGGGTGAGCGAAGTGCGTGAGCGCCATCGGCATCGGTACGAATTCAACAACGCGTACCGCGAGCAATTGCTTGCCAAGGGATTCGTGCTGAGCGGGCTTTCACCGGATGGCCGGCTCGTCGAGATCGTCGAGTTGACGCGACCATCCCTGGTTTCTGGCGACGCAGTTCCATCCGGAATATAATTCGCGGCCGCACCGTCCGCATCCGCTGTTTAGCGGCTTTGTGGGAGCGGGGCTGCGCCGCAAATGCGGCCACTAGTTTGCGAGGCTGAAACTGCCTTCCAACGGCGTTCTCGGGTCGTCGAAATCCTCAACGTACCCCAGAGGGTACGCCTCCGGTTTCGACTCGCCTGCGGCCTTGTTGGAAAGTCAGTTTGAGCCTCGCAACGGAAACAGATAAGATTTGAAACCTATGGCGCAGGAAGTCGAGATAGGGAACTTTAAAGTCGGCATGCAGGCAATCGGCAGTTTCTGATTGCCGGGCCCTGTGTCATCGAGAGCGAACAGCTCGTGCTGGACACGGCGGCGCGCATCGCTGAGATTGCCAAGTCTCTTGGCATGGCCTATATCTTCAAATCGTCCTTCGATAAGGCGAACCGGACCTCCATCAACTCGTATCGCGGGCCGGGTCTCGAAAAAGGCCTGGCGGTGCTGCAGCAGGTCAAGGACGCAGCTGGGCCTTCCTGTGTTGACGGACGTCCACACCGAAGAACAGGCGACCGAGGCAGGGAAGATCGTGGACGTGCTCCAGATTCCCGCGTTCCTCTGCCGGCAGACAGATTTGATCATTGCCGCGGCGAAGACCGGCAAAGTTGTGAACGTGAAGAAGGGCCAGTTCCTCTCTCCGCAAGAAATGGGCAACGCGGTGAAAAAGTGGAGGAGGCCGGAAACAGGCGGATCATCCTGACCGAACGAGGATCGTCGTTCGGCTACAACAATCTCGTCGTCGATATGCGGTCCTTCCCGGTCCTTCGGAGCTTCGGCTATCCGGTGGTCTTCGACGCCACCCATAGCGTGCAGTTGCCGGGCGGCGGGGGAACCAAGTCCAGCGGCCAGCGTGAATTCGTCGAGCCGTTGGCCTGCGCAGCAGCCGGCGTCGGAGTCGATGGCTTCTTCATGGAGGTCCATCCCAATCCCGACGAGGCCTTGTCGGACGGACCCAACATGGTGCCGCTCCATCAGTTACAAGATCTTTGCTAGAACGGGTCATGCGGATATGCGACGCGTCACAACCTCGAAAGTAACCAAGCCGAAGAGCGCTCGGCCGCACCGAGGGCGGAACCAGCCTCGACGTAGGTCGGCGTGTGCTGGCCATCGAAGCGCGTGCCGTCCAGGCCCTCGTTCAACGTCTCGATGGTGGGTTCTACGGAGGCCGTGGACCTGCTCTATCACTGCAAGGGCAAAGTCGTCGTATCGGGCATGGGCAAATCCGGGTTGATCGGGCAGAAGATCGCCGCCACGATGGCGAGTACCAGGGACGCCGTCGTTCTTTCTCCATCCAGCCGAAGGGCTCCACGGAGACCTCGGCATGTTGGCGCGCCGCGATGTCCTCATTGCGATTTCGAACAGCGGAGAGACGCAGGAAATTTTGCAGCTCTTGCCCTTCATGGAACGTATGGGGATTGCTGTTGTGGCGATCACCGGCCGAATGGGTTCGACGCTGGCCAAGAATAGCGCCGTCGCGTTGGATGTGTCCGTGGCAGAAGAGGCCTGCCCCATGGGACTTGCGCCGACAGCGAGCACGACCGCGACGCTCGCAATGGGCGATGCCTTGGCCGTCGCGTTGCTCGAGAAGCGCGGGTTCAAGGAGCAGGACTTTGCGCAATTCCATCCGGGTGGGACGCTTGGACGCCGGTTGCTGGTGAAAGTGCGGGACCTTATGCACAAGGGGCAGGAGGTGCCTCAAGTGGAGGAGACCGTCTTAGCCTCGATAGCCATTCTCGAAATGTCGGCCAAAAACTCGGCATGACCACGGTGGTGGATCGAGCCGGCGCACTCCTGGGTGTGATTACCGACGGCGACCTGAGACGGTTTGTCCAGCAGGGCGGGGATTTCTCCAAGATCACCGCTGGGTCCTGGCCTCGCGCCGTCCCAAGCTGATTGGACCGGATGAGCTGGCAGCCAAGGCGGTCGAAATGATGGAGCGCTATTCCATTACCACGCTCGTCGTCGCGGACAACGCCAAGCGAATTGTCGGGGTTGTGCATTTGCATGATTTGCTGAAACATGGCATCGTCTAAGCTGAGCTGAGAACTGCTGAGAATCGTTCTCCAGTGCTTGTTCTCGGCTCATCGAAATCCTCAACGTAGCCGAGAGGCTACGCCTCCGGTGTCTCGATCTCGCCTGCGGCCTTGCTGGACAAACATTTTGAGCATTCTGTGGGATTGTTCTTCTGTCGTGTGACACAATAGCTTCATTCGGAGACCGGATAACGGAATAGGTCACTGATGAATCGCGTACTGGCAGCATGGAGATCGGTCGGGCAGGAATCGCTCAACCTGCCGAATTTCATTACGCTCACACGTATCCTCTTGATTCCTGTCTTCGTGGTGCTGTTTGTCACGCCGACCCCGAACCGATCCCTCACCGCGGCCCTCGTCTTCGTCGTCGCAGCGGTCACCGATTTGTTGGATGGATATCTGGCTCGCCGTAACGGCCAAGTGACCACACTCGGGAAGCTGCTCGATCCCATCGCCGATAAGTTGTTGGTTCTCTCCGCCTTGATTCTTCTGGTCAACGTCGATCGCGTGAGCGCACTGGTTGCGATCTTGATCATCGCGCGCGAGGTCGCGGTCACGGGCGTTCGCGCCATTGCCGCAGGCGAAGGCATGGTGATCGTGGCTGAGACGACGGGCAAGTACAAGATGGCGCTGCAGGTCGTGGCGATCGTGCTGTTGATCCTCGAGGACACGTTCGTGTCTGATCTCGGCAATCTGCATCTTGCCGGTATCGTCACGCTCTATCTATCGCTGGTGCTCGGCTATGTCTCAGGCGGTCATTATGTGTGGAGTTTCTGGAAGCAAGTCGTGGCGAAGGGACTCTGAATGCGCCCGCTGGCGGGCTTTTTCAGCATTCTGCTGAGTTTGAACATCCTGTAGCGCATTGGGTCTGACTCCTCCAGGCAATTCTCCATGGATCATCCAGGGCTGGTCGCAGTGCTCGTGGTCGTCGGCTATCTGCTGGGGGCCATTCCCTTCGGCATCGTGGTGTCGAAGGCGATGGGACTGCCCGATCCTCGTACGGTCGGGAGCAAGAACGTCGGGTTCACCAACGTGCTGCGTGTGTCCGGCACGAAAGCGGGCGTCCTCACCCTTCTTGGCGACATGGGCAAGGGGTGGGTGCTGGGTTGGGTTGCGATGCAGTGGCTCACCGTTGAATCCTTCATCATGATCGTTGCGCTCTCGCCGATCCTCGGACACCTCTTCTCGCCGTTTCTGGGTTTCAAAGGAGGGAAGGGCGTGGCGACGGCCGTGGGAGCGGTACTGGGTCTGTCACCCTCTATCGGACTCCTCTTGTTGTTGATCTGGTTGGGGACCGTAGCGATCTGGCGCTATTCATCCGGTGGCGCGCTGGCGGCCTTCGGGTGCTTTCCAGTCGTGGCGATCGTGAACGAACAGCGGCAGGAATTCCTCATCTTTGCCCTGGTTGTCAGCGGGCTTATCTGGATCAAGCTACAAGGATAATATCGTTCGGCTGTGGAAGGGGACGGAGAGCAAAATAGGGGAAAGAAGCAGGGATAGGGAGATAGGGAGCAGTGAGGCGTCCTTTCTGCCTGCTCGTGGAACGCGCACGATGAAACAGTGCTCGTTCGACACGCGCAGTGAACGACGACCTCATCCGTGACTCCTCCGCTCCGCCCTCTTGAAGAGGCGGGGTATGAGGTCGCTAGAGGCTGCCAACGGTCTTCAGGGCTTGAGCTGTATCGCCAGAGGCCGGCGGATTTGGTCGTCACAGACATTGTCATGCCTGAGATGAATGGGCCGGACATGATCCCTGGCCCTGACGCGTGAATTCCTCCACGCCAAGGTGATCGCGATCACAGGCGCAGGAGAGGAAAAGAATGTCTTGGATGTCGCGAAACTCCTCGGAGCACGGCAGACCTTCCCGAAGCCCGTTAGCATGCAGCATTTGCTGGCCGCTGTGCGATACGAATTGGAACATTAGCAGGATGTTGAAAAGGTTGGCTCAGTCTCTCAAGCGCGCGACGGGCACGCCTAGCGTGATAGGCGCGACGCGTAACCCTGATTCCGAGTGTCCCGACATTCCACCACTCCCGCCTGTCTCGCGCGGCTATCCTGTGGGTCGTGTCCTGTTGTCCCAGACGTGCTGACCATTGGATTTCCATCCTGTTACAATAGTTTTCCGTATCCTACTAGATGCCGGTACTCGATCTTCCATGGAGCCCTTTTCGCCCGCTCGTTATCCTGACGGCGTAGTTGCCACTGCAACGCTTGATCTTCTCGTCTGGCTCGACTGATTATTTGAGGCGGACGTCTCCTAACGTGGCAGTATCATTGATCAATCAAGATCCGCATTATACTGCTTGACTCCCGTACTCATTGCGCCCAGGGTGATGCGTGTCAGGTGTGAAGCTCCGCTGACTGTCCTATCTCTTACGCTTCCTGACGCCGTCCCGGCGTGACCGATTCTCAGTCTCCGCCGCTCCGATGCCAGAGTTTCTCTGAACGGCTGTGTGCCTTGCGTCATGGTCTGCTGATGGAGGCGGCCAGGACGCCAGCCATGCTCAGAGGACTATTCGACTCACACTCACATTCCATAGAAAGGAGTCAGCCATGCTCTATTACGCACTGGTGTTTCTGGTGGTCGGCGTGATTGCCGGCGCCCTGAATCTCGCCGGGGTGTCCGCGGTTGCGGTCCAGATCTCCTGGGTTCTGTTCTTGATCGGGATCGTGTTGGTCGCGATCCATGTGATCACAGGGCGCGTCCGCTCGGGTTGCGTGACTGGGGGCTGTCGGGCTGTCCGACAGGTTTCCCGGCGTGATGACCTGGCACCAACGGCACAATCTGTACATAGGAGGAGAGATACGATGAACGCTAATCAATTCAAGGAGAAATGGATGCAGTTCAAAGGTGAACTGAAACAGCAGTGGGGTAAGTTTACCGATGAGGACTTGCAACAAATCGAAGGCTTTTACGACAGATTTGTCGGCAAAGTCCAGGAACGGTATGGGTATGGCGATGAAAAGAGAGAGCTAATGAAGTGGGCGGACGTGTGGCATCAGAAGTCGGCGCCGAAAGCCATAGGGGAAACGCCGCGCTGACGCGAAGTCATCAAGAAGAGAGAAATGGATCACCGAGTAATTTCACTTTTATCAGTTAAGGAGATGACGCCATGAACACTCTTTACGGTGGGACCCTCTCAGCAGAACTCAATGGAATCAGTTCAAGGATCGGGATGAATTGGAAAGCCGGTTGGCGACGATGCTTGCCACTCGGGAAGCGACCGGGAATGGGGGAAGTGAGGCCCTGAGGGTTGCTCAGTGGTCGCCCCTGGTGGACATTACAGAGGATGAGAAGGAGTACCTCATCAAGGCCGAATTGCCGGACATGAAGAAAGAGGATGTGCGACTTACGGTGGAGAACGATGTCGTAGCGATTTCCGGAGAACGCACATTCGAGAAGGAAGAAAAGGGAAAATATCATCGGGTCGAACGCGCCTACGGAAGCTTCGTGCGCAGCTTCACCCTTCCGGAAGATGCGGATGGGAGCAGGTGTCTGCCGACTTCAAGGACGGGATGCTCCAAGTACATCTCCCGAAATCCCAGAAGGCGAAGCCGAAAGCCATCGAGATCAAGGTAGGCTAGTGTTGCGTTGACCGAATGATGAGGGGCGTCAGGGACGGTGTTCTTACGCCGACGCGATGATGAAGCCTTACTGACGCTCTGTGCCAGGGCGCGCGACCCCCGAGCCCTCTGTCCGTCTATATCCGATCGTAGGGGGTCGACGGACGACAGAGACTCGCGCTTAGCCAGACCCTCACTGAGCGGACGGTGTAAGACGAATGAAGAAAGACCGAATGAGGTGCCGACCATGATGATCCTTGTCACCGCCATGTTTTTGCTGGCGCTGGTGCTCTTGGCCCTCTACCTCTATGTGTCCGGCGTGTTCACCAATCGGAGAGCGTTCCAGTTTGGCTTTATCTATCCTGTTGGTCTTCTTTGCATTGACCATCGGGATCGGCATTCATGCCTACCAAGGCTACGACCTCCCGGCAACAACCCCGGTGTCGTTGAGTGAGGTTCTGCCAAAACCATAGGAAGCTCTGCAACAAACCCGCTGAACTCCGCCAAGGGGACTGCAATACCGCCCCTCGCGGAACAACACACTACGGATGTAAGGGTTCACCGCGGTGTTTACTGTGTTGCGACTCCTGACGCCGTTGAAGATGTCCTATGACGCTGCTAGAGAAGCCAGCCGAGCCGTATACCAAGATTGTGGAGGCACACCCACAGATGCGACGCGAGAAGGTGCACTTGGTGCGACAGGCCGTCAACGAAGGCCGACACGCGTATGTACTGGTCAATAACCGCTGGCGAGGGCAATGCACCGTTGACGGTGCAGGCAGTCTCATGGGATGCTACGAGGCTAGAGCGGCGAGGAAGCCGCAGGCCGGAGAGGATAGAGGGGGGTAGTGGTGGGTCAGTTTGAAAGGGAATCGTAGTGATTGCGGACAACACATTCACCGCACACAATGCAGTAGTAGTTGTCCGCCGAATGGCCGAGGGCAATCCCTTCCAATTCCAGGTACCGATGTTCACATGGTGAAGGAGTCGCCCGTTGTTCCCACCTCACTCTTAATGTAGCAGCGTGAGCCTCCGTCATCACATCCCCCTCTGTTGTCCCCTCACTCATTGTACGGCCCACACGCCGAGGAAAACAGGGAAATAATTTGCCGCCGAAATGTGTGAACCCACCACAGAGATACCGCTTGACTAAGCTGCCCTTCCGCGCAGTATGGAAGACAGAACGTTTCAGCCCCGCTGGCTGTCCCATCCTTCGCGTTTCCTGATCCTTCCTCACGCGACCGATTCTCCGAGTCTCCGCCGCTCAACGCCAAAGTCCCAGGGTGTGCTGACACTTTTAACTCGGACGAGCCCAGGGGGATGGTGCCTTCCTGAAGTAGAAGATCACTCATGCGTCGGATCAACTGAATCTTAAGGAAACCCTCGATACGACAATTCGGAGGAGTAGGAACAATGCCGGTCTATGAGTACGGGTGTGAGGCGAGGCCATCGCTTTGAAGTGACCCAAAAGTTCAGCGATCTCCCCATCACCACGTGTCAAGCCTGCGCCCAGCCGGTCTCAAGCTGATTTCGAGCGCCGGCGATCATGTTCAAGGGGTCCGGTTGGTACATCACGGACTATTCTGGATGCAGCTCTGAAGCCGACGTGCCGCGGAGGGAAACTCAGAGAGCACCATCGGACTGTAAAGAAAGACGGCTCAGAGAAAGAGGCTGCTAATCCCGCATCCCCCTGCCTTCTGCTTCCGTGCCAGCGACTCCTCCCTAGTCTCCGCCGCTTCGATGCCTTGACCCTCTCCCACAAAACGAGGCTATCCAAATTTGAATAATCTGTGACTGACATTGCACGGTAAAACTGGGGGTAGTGGGTCAGTCTGGATTGCGGGATTAATTATTGGACAATGGAGGGCGAGAAAATGGATGAATATTATAATAGTCACAAATTACATTGAGGTCAGGCCACCAAGATGCCGGGAAGTGGACATGTCGGTATGTGATTGTGAAATTCGGCAATACTGATATGGGAAAGCGAAGTGGCTATGCAGATGGTAGCTTCGGTTCGCGCCAAGATGCAGAAGCAGCCGCTCTAGCAAAGCCAAAGCTTTGATGAATTCAAACTACCCCACTACCGAAGGCCGGGCTCTAGAGGACTGGTTGAACGCGGAATCGCAACTGCTTGGACGCGCGCATCAAGGTCAGGCATGAGTATCGACCTATAGGCGCCGGTCGTCTCGACTCTTTCCTGGCTTCCTCCAGGAGGTGCCTCATGCCAACCTTTTTCAGCATCCTGCTAGTCGTGGAGGACGATATTAAGGAGGGAGCTGTGCACGTGCAACCCGCCGGTTGTAGTCAATGAAGCCCAGTTTGCGGAACTTATTCATGAAGAAACTGACGCGGGAGCGTGTGGTGCCGATCATCTCGGCGAGCATTTCCTGACTGACCTTCGCGATCACCGGCTCCGGCTTGCCTTCTTTCCCAAAGTGGGCCAGCAGCAGGAGGATCCGCGCCAGCCGCTTCTCGCTGGAATTGAAGAGTTGATCCACCAAATCCTCTTGGATGCGAATCGAGTGAGCCAGCAGATAGGACATAAACAGCTCGGCGAACGTGGGCTCCTTGTGCAGCACATGGAGCATGGCGTCTTTGTCGATGCGCACGAGACTGGAGTCTTCCAGGGCGGTCGCCGTCGCCGTCCGAACCGTCTGTCCGGCGAGGCAGGATTCTCCAAAAAAGCTGCCCTGCTCCAGAATCGCGATGACGGCTTCTCTGCCCTGCTGCGAGACCACGGTCAACTTGACCTTGCCCCCTGGATATAGAACACGGCGTCCGCCGCATCCCCTTGCGAATAGAGAACCTGCTTCTTGGGGGGCGTCAGACTCGTTTTGCCGCTCCCCACTTTGCTGAGGAACGTCTGGGGATTGAACGCCGGGGTTCGTTTGCGTGCCATGGACATCCTCTACATCAACGCACTCCACGCGAATACGACACTCCGTGCACCAATAGTACACCTACACCAGTACTCGCGCAAATTCTTCTTTGATGATCCGATAGCAATCGCAGGAAGACGCTTCAAGTCCCTTCCAGTCGAGTACGGTGATCTGGTTGCGACTGTGCTTGATCCGGCCGGCTTTCTCGAGCGCTCCCGTAACAATGTTCACTCTGGCACGGCTCACGCCTAACATTCTCGATAGGAACTCCTGCGTGAAGGCAAACACATCCACATTCGTTCGGCCATGCATCATGAGCAGCCATCGGGCATATCGCTCTTCTACTGAATGTAAGCTGTTGCACCCCCTGAAAGAGCGATTTGCATGAGAAGAGCGTGCGTGTAGCGACGCAGGATTGTGTCGAAGTAGTTCATCACTCTTCGCCGCCTGTTTAAAATCTTCGACGCTCATCCGCCGGGCTTCACCGGAGACCTGCGTGATCCCAAGGGCTACCGCCACATCTATTCCCAAAAAGGCCGGAATCCCAAGCACACCTTCATTCCCCACGGTGGCAATTTCGATGGTCGCTCCATTCTTCATCTCCGTCATCATGGAAATGACACACGTCAGCGGGAAATACACCGAGGTGATGGGGTCCCCTGGGTGATACAGAATGTCTTTCACTGAAAGCGAGACTAGCTGCGTTTTGGCGATGAGCCGTTCCCTGCTTGCCCCTGGTAACGCAGCGAGCAGCCCATTGGCGGGTGCGTCGTCCACCCCACTCTTACGCAAAACCACCTCCGTTGTGGAAGCGCGTATAAGGCATTTTGCAACTACTCGCAATCAGATGCGAGGAACTCGGGGAGGTATCCACTCCCACATGAGCTGGTTCCATGCGCGACGCGCATCCTACAAGAACGCGCGCTCGTCTGTCTGTCATCTACGTGACACTCCGGGAGGCGACCACGCTGACATCTCTGTGAGAACGAGAGTATGCGGTGAGCGAGCCCCGCCTGTTCATCTCACAGACCCGTTATTTCTTCTGTGGGAGGACTTCATTTCCATTTATGACTCTTGTCTCTTTCACTCTCGCACTCACCATTCTCGCAGGCCTTCGCTTTTGCTTGCTGTCTCTCCGCACAAGAATTCTTATCCTCTTGGCTAATGGCATTACCGAGGCATTGCTTCAGCTGTTCCTGAGCTGCCTTGAGACAGTCTACGCAAAGGCTTTGTGCGTAATACAGGAGCGCCAAGCAACAGGATTGGGAACAACGCAAACGCGAGTGTGACGTTCATAACAATACCTCCCGTGATAAATACCGAGGACACATTCACAGCGTGCCGATGAATCCCACGCAATGGTTCCTTCGAATAACGCTGAACGTGTCTCTCCGCGTATCAGCCACGATCAACCGAACTTGATGGCAGCTTGGATTTCGGCGAGGACGCTCAACTTTTGTTTCATGTTCAGAGGCCCTGAGATTCCTCAATATCATGGGCACAGAACTGCAGGAGGGGGATCAGCATGCGGCACTCATCCCGCAGATGTTGATCGAAGGTGAAGCGCCGCAAGCCGGGTCGACCATCTGACGGGCTTCGCGTTCATACAGGGGATCGGCATGATCGAGCCGGCGCAGCGTTTCCACTTCCTGCTCCAACGAGGTCCCAAGTTGTTTGATCAGCGCCAGAAGGAAGTCCAACCGCAGGCGGCCGTCAGTCCATTGGGTGGCGATGTGTCGCATCGAGAGATGAATCGGGCACGACCGCTCTGCGGATCGTGCCGTTGGTGGCGTGATTCCATTGCCCCAACCATTCACGGGCGATTCCGAGTGAATAATAGATCACGGCGACGGCGGCTACAGTGCCCAACAACAAGAAGAGAACGGAGGTCAATGTCCAGATTCTGCATAATGGCTTGCCCGTGACCGCGGCCGTGTCGCTCATGAGAGTGTCCGGTCAAATTCCTGCGTACAGAACAATTTCGACGCGTCGATTCAGTTGCCGCCCGTCTTCAGTCTCATTGCTCGCGATCGGCCGGATGTCCCCATACCATTCGACAACAAAGCTCTGCGAATCCACTCGTCCCCCTTCAGCACACGTACCGTTTGAGTCGCTCGGGCTTTGGATAAGGCCAACTTCTCGAAATACTGGCTGGAGCCATCGGAGGCCGAGGCCTTGTCAGCGTGCCCCGCCACTCGGATTTCCTTGAAAGAAGCCGTCTTAAAGAGAACTCCCATCTGCTTCAACACTTCGATGCCATCCGGCTTGAGTCTCACAGACTTCCGGCATCGAAGAGCAGTCGTTCAGCAATCACGACGGTGAGATGATCGCTGGCCCGTTGCATCGTGATGTCACCATCGCGCAATGCCGTTCGAAGCACCTGCTCCAACTCATTCTGTACCTGCCTCAGCCGTTGCTCAGCCCTGTCTGCACAGCCGATCACTAGAGCCAGGCTCATCAGAGCACTTCGCAAGGAACGTCACGGTCTTCACGGTCTCTCTCTCATTCGGTTCTCACGCGTGTCACCGAACCGGATCCTGCACCGCCACATCCATGACGAGAACCGACCACGATCCCGCCACAATGCCCCGTGCATGAAGACTGATCCCATGATTTGCACCATCGCCCAGCTGCCTATCATCCGTGACTTAGCACTCCGCCGTCATGCCTTCTTCTCGCCAGACAGCCGCTCACGCTCCCGCTGCATGGTCGGTGCGCCCGGCCTCGACCGCCTCGGTCACGACCGTCTGCTTTCTTCTGGACGAACTCGTGTCCCTTGTCCACCGCCTGGTCCAAGACCTGGGTGGCCTTATCGGCCAGGTCATGGACCTGCTCTTCGGCTCGCCGCGCATACCCGCGCAACCTGCTCCCGTGACTCACGACCCGACTGCGGCGCCAGCAACAGCGCCATCGCGGCGCCCTGCCAACCCTCCGGTCACAAATGCCAATCCCACCGCTCCCAGTGAACACCCTCTGTCATCTGCCATTGATTGTCCCTCCTTCTCGATGAATGTAGTGCCTTGACGATGCCCGTCGTTGCCCTGAACCCTGCCACTATGCTGGCCAAGTTGACCAGGAACGATCGGCTCGTACCCTGCACCGTCTCATGGACCCGTTGCACGGTGTCGCCCAGTGTCCCCGCCGCATGCAGCAGCACTGCCGCATGCTCGACCCCATCCCGCGCATGCTCGACGAGCGCGTTTAGATTCTCCGTCGTCGCCCGCATCTCCTTGAGCAACAATGGCAGCTCGGCGTTCATGCGGACCAATAGGTATTCTGATTCCGCCACCGGTTTCTGAGTTGTATCAACAGTGGAACCAGCGAGCCGACCAGCACCGCCAACGCCACTGCGCCCACACACAGGGCGATCTCGACAATCATACAGACTCCTCCTCCGCTATCAGGTATCAGGCCCTCCACGCGCCGGCTTATCGGAGGACACCGAAGAACCAGAGGGCGACGAGCAAGCGTGAACGGAACTCCTAGCAGCCAGAGAATCAACGCCTTTTCCCATGATGGCATCTCCTGTCTCTGCCCGGCTAACGACCTGGATCATTGAGCATGCGCTTGCGGGCCCAGCTCCTTCAGGAGGCTGGCCAGGTCCTCTGCATGCTCTTCTTCCTGCGCAAGAATCCCCTCCAATACTTTACGAGTCGTGGGATCATCAGTGCCGACATAGGTGACCATTTCACGATAGCTGTCGATCGCGATCCGTTCGGCAATCAGGTCTTCCGTGATCATCTCCACCAATGAATCTCCTTCGACATATTCCGAGTGGCTCCGGCTCAGAAGCCCTTCCGGGGACAGATTCGGCTCACCCCCAAGTTGGACAATGCGTTCGGCCAATTGATCGGCATGGGCTTGCTCCTCCAGTGGCATGCTGGAGAAACTCGCCCTTCACGCTGAGGGAACTGATCCCGGTGGCCATAAAGTAATGGCGCTTATAGCGAAGGACGCACACGATTTCTGTGGCGAGGGCTTCATTCAGCAGCGTGATCACCGTCTCAGCTTTGGCCTTGTACCCCGCTGTCATGGCGCCGTCCTCAATCCCTTGTCGTGCCCGAGCCCGGAGCGTCTTCACATCAGTCAGACCGATGGCTTCTTTGACGATTCCTTCCTTTCGGGAAGTGCGAAGCGCTGTTGTTTCAGGTTGTACCGGTATCGATGTGGCTGCTTTCACGATTCCCTCCTGTCGGGGAGTGCCCCGTTTCTATCTGTGTCGATCACGAGTCGCCCAAGGCTTTCCTGTCATCCTCGGGCTGTTTCAACCAAAGCTGGCTTGCAGAGCTGCAGCCGCTTCTCCACTGACTTCCAATCGATGTTGGAGAAGAACGCCTCGATGTAGGAGTGCCCTCTCTGAAGGCTTGATAATCGAGGAGATACGCGTGTTCCCACACATCCATGACGAGGATCGGAATAAACCCCGCCACATGCCCATGTTCATGGAGACTGATCCAATGGTTGGAAAGACGGCGGCTCGCTGGGTTCAGGGAGCACACCGCCCAGCCGATCCCGCGTAGCATGCCCACGCCACAAAAATCCGTTTTCCAGAGGTCAACGCTTCCGTAACTGTTCTCTGCCGCTTGAGCAAACAGAGAGTGCCCTGCCCGGATGATCCGAACCTCCTTGCGTCAAATTACCGAAGTAATGCTCGTGGAGCACCATCCCGTTGTATTCAAACCCCAACCGTCGTCGTCAGTTCGGAATAGGCGGGCATTTCCTCGTGATCCACCTTGCCATCCTTTACGAGAGCGAAAATATGTTCATTCAACTCGTTGGTGGCGGTGACATACCCTTTATACAGGCCCATATGCATGTCCATCTGTCCGGTCGGATATTCCATTCAGTCCATGCAAATTAAACCCTTGGGGCTTAATGCGTTTCGAGGGTCCTTGATCATGATGTCTCCCTCCTTGTCATGCATGTATTGGCTATGCCTGCACTCGTTGAATCCGATCGTCGGTCGCGGGGTGCGTCGCGAAGAAGCCTCCGGCCCCCGCACCTTCGACCTGCATCAGCCACGTCAGCGTGGTCGCCATGATCCGTTTGCCATCGCGCCCGGTGACCCGAGTGGCGCCTGCGAGAGTGTGCATCGGACCGGCCTGCCAGCTACAAGGGCCAGGCAAAGCGCAGGGGCAACGGGACACCATGAGATGGAGGGTTGGTTCAGAGGCATGGTCGTGCTTTTCCGCATGCCTTAGGCCTTCTCCTTCACCGTGAGATCGTTCTTCACGGATTTCACGCCGGGGACTTGCCGGGTCGTCCAGGACGCTTGGGCACTGGTCGTGATGTCCGGAACCTCACCGGTCAGCGAGACAACCCCCGCATTGAGTATGAACATTGATATCGGCGTCCTTGAGACGCGAGTCCTTCATCAGATTCGAATCCTTCTCGCTGTACTGCTCCCGGACCAAGCTGACACGAGTTGCCACCATACTGTCTCCTGAAGCACGCCGATAATCTTGTCGAAGCTCCCCTCGATTTGCTGCAGGTCATTATCGATAACTTGCCCCTCATTGCCGTTTCAGTTCGCCTTTGAACTGCATCCATTTCCCTTGAGTTGACCAGCGTTCGTGGCTTTTCCTACTGTGTGAGATAGCCCCTGTCCTCCCCAATCTTTCCGTTGCTGACGATTATGGCGAGAAGACCGGCAGCGGTCTGGTCAAAATTGCTCAAGTGGCAAGAAACTGATCCGATGGCAGCTTGTCGCTGCCCACCCGCTTGTGCGACTGAAATTGGATTCTGGGCTTCACTCTTTCAGAAATGTTGGCGGGATCTTCTGCCCGAGAGTGTGGGCTGTGCGTGACGCTAGATCATGTGCAGCCGCTTGTGGCGAATAGTCCATGAGACGTCTTCACAATCGACGACAGCTGTTTCTCTGGATCATTAAAAACTGGACTCTCCTCTAAATCGTGCTGGGCGGGTACTCTCAAATACTTGAAAGCAATGGACACTTTTATTCTGCTTTGATAGTGTGCACCATCAATGGCGCTCTTGATTCAGACAGCGCTCACTGCGGACCCTCTTCCTCTCAAGTGTAAGGCGCTCCCTCGCGTAGCCTTTGCTTCCCGAGCCCCAGTGTTTTTCTTGGTTTCATTTCTGCTTCTGGTCTCAATTCCCGACAGGGCGTTTTCATTTACCCAGGGCGATCTCTATCGCCAGGCCAAGGCTGCGACCGTTTTGATCGTGGGTATCAACGATGAATCCAATGCCCTCTCGTTCGGCAGCGGTGTGTTCATCTCGGAACAGGGCGTGGTCCTGACCAATGCCCACGTGGTGGAAGATTCCACCCGACTCTTTGTCTATATCCGCAATCAAGCCATCGATCCTGCGGCGCAGGTGCTCGCGATCGACTCCGACCTCGATCTAGCTGCGCTCCGCGTCCAAACGGACTCCCGGTTCCGTTCCTTCCGTTGGCGGCGGAGGTTCCGGACGAAGGCACGCCGACGATCGCGGTCGGATATCCGCGTGTGTCAGATGTCTTACAAATGGGATTGACGCTGCATGCGTCGGTCATTCCGATGACGATTACCGGTGCGGCTATGGGACGGTCCAGAACGGCTGGATTGCCGATTCCCTTCGTGCAAACCGTGGGGATGCTGAACGCCGGGAGTAGCGGCGGGCCGCTGGTGCACAGCGAGACCGGTGAGCTCGCGGGGCTGGTCGTCCATACCGTGCCCTATTTGGAACAGGTCAAGAATGCTCGAGGTGAGCGGCTGGGCACGGTCATGATGCGAGCCGGCCTCAGTTATTCCATCCCCGTGTCTCGGCTGCGCGACTGGTTACAGAAGAACCGCATTCCCTATCCGGCGAAGCAGACGCGTGAGGTGCCTCTCGCCCCACTGCGAGGAAGGAGCTCCCAATCTCGTGCATTCCTCACGACCGCGCATCTCCTTCATCTGATGGCGGCGGTCCTGCACCAGGATCGCGATCTCCTGGATCTCGCCATTCAACATTATGAATCGGCCCTGCAACTCGAACCGGAACGGCCTGACGTGTTACGGAATCTCGGCCTCGCCTTAGCGGCGAACGGAGAGATGGACCGGGCACGAGTGACGTACGAGCGGGCCTTCGCCCACACACCGAGCGATCCCGTGCTCTTAAAGAATATGGGCGAACTCAGGTATCTCATGCGAGACACCCAGGGCGCGGCGGAACTGTATCGAGCGGCCATTCGACAAGACGCCTGTTTGGTGAGCGCGTCCTTAGGGCTGGGGACGGTCCTACAGGCACAAGGTCAAGTGGATGAAGCGAAGCAGGTCCTCAGGCGTGCGGCGGCCTGTCCGTCGTCTTCTTCCGATGCGGCCTATCACGTGGGCCTCGCGTTGGAGCAACAGGGGCTAGGACGAGATGCATTGCAAGTATGGGAGGATGTTCTTGGGCAAGCCCACAGTGCCTCTGTCAACGAGCGGCCCATTCTCAATAAGATTCGGCAGCGAATCGCCCAACTTCGTGCCCAACTCACGCCGCAGGACCGAGGGGTCAACGTGGCGCCGGTTGCCTCACGCGCACCAATCCTCCGCTCCCAAAGACGCCTACTAAATTCCAACTCACCCTCTCGTCTCGTTCCTGGCCTAGGGACTCGTCGCCAAAAACTAGGAAATTTCCGCGGTCTGGTCAAAATTGCTCAGATTGCAAGACTCCGGAGAGCGTACAGTTACCTGTATGCGTGTTTTACATCTAACCGAGGAGGCTCCCATGGTATCTATTCCCAAAGTCGTCGGTGTCCTGTCGTGTGGTTTCTTGCTGTGCCTCGGGCTGTCCAACGCGGCGCAGGCAGAGCATGCGCCTGCGCCCTCAGATGTTATGAAAACTGACTCCGTAACTGATCGGCAAGGTTTTCAATCTGATGATGACAAGCAAAAGAACGTGGACAATGAGAAGGGAAGTAACAGCGCGAAAGGCGCCAAGACGATCAAGGGCGAACTGTTCCCGCGTCGAAGACGGGAACTATTTCGTCAAGGTGAAGGAGCGGCGAGGAAGTCCGTTTGCATACAGATAAAACTACCCAGATGATGGGAGAAATCAAAGAAGGGTGATCGTATTGAGGCGAAGGTGAACAAACAAGAATCACGCGCTGTCGATTCGCTCGGCTCAATGAGCGGATGCCGGTTACGGAAATGAAACCGGTACGCTGATTCCGCTCTGACCAAGGGCAGATGTGGGCAGAAGTCATTGTCTCAGCGAACGCCGTGCAGGGCGCTACGTTCATATGGGTAGCGACCTGCCGACTTTTTGGATGCCAACGGATCACAAAACAATCTCTATTCTCCCTATTACAAGACAAAGGAGAGTGGAGTACGCATGATCGGTCAAACGAAAGCTCCTGACCGCTTATGGTCGATCGTCTTGGCCGGGAGTGAGGGATATGCCTCTTCTTCTCGCCTGCGCATTGCTCGCAGCAGCTTGCGCCAAGCCGGCGGTTCATCGAGATATCCCCACGGATTCCTTTCCTCCATCGATGGCGTGTCAGGCCGGAGACCGCCATGTCCTCGCCGGTGAGTGGGAATATGCTGACGGCGCCGCCGTTCGGCTGACACTCGACGAGCAGGGCAACGGTCACTATGATTGGCAGGACGGGGCGATTCGAGACACACTCGCTCATCGATCATACCTGGCAGGGCATGTGGTTTCAGAAGGAGAATGACCGAGGTGGGTGGATTTACAGTCAAGTTCTCGCCAGATTTTTCAGGAAGGAGGGACGCTGGTGGATCAGCCGCATCGGAGCCGACCAAACACCCACGCAAAAGAGGGCGGAATGTTTCATCTCTCCAGGAAGACCGCCTGTGGTTGAACCATGCAGCCGCCAATCCCACCGTCTCCAGTGAACAACCCTCTGCGTCATTTTTGCCATTCACTGCTCATCCCGATGATTCTCCGACAAATGGCTACTTCCCGCAGGTTCTTCTTAGCCGGCCCGTGAGTTATGGCTTGAGTCGTGTGACTGAGAGTATGGCCTCGATCACCGAGATCTTGGCTTCGGATCTCTGTCCCCCGGGCCTGATCCTCTTCAGGACTTCATGGGTGTCACCGCGGAGTTCGAGACGCGCAAATCTCCTTGCCGGCTTCGATTCAGACACGACAGGATTTGTCTGCGATATCGCGCAGTGTCCCGGCCTTTGGGATCCCCGTGGGCCACGAGCGAAATTCCCCTTCGACCCGAGACACTTCCCGCCGCCTATCAAGCAATCATGGAAGGTGACGATGTGGAAGGCGACTGGCTCCCGCCCGAGGTTCGTAGAACGGCTACCAGACCGACACCGCCGATAATGGCCATGACAAGTTATTCCGGACTTGACTTTAGGGACTTCACATGGACTCTCCGCCCGAGGCTGGGAAGCTCTTCCCCGTCCCGTCCACCAGAAACTGAATCAGGTTTACGCACCCTGAGCATCCCGCAGGGGACCTCATCTTCTGTCCCGCTTCGCCACCGAGTTCGTCGCGGTGGCAGACTTGCAGACCATCGGGGAAGTTCCGCTGCGCCAAAATGGCTGATTCCGCAGCCTTCTAGGGCTTGATTGGGCCAGCTCCTGAGGCCCGGGGCTCCAACCTCCAGTGCTCTTGAACCTCTCCGTCTTCGTGTCTCCGAACTCCGCATCTTCGGCGTGGCTTGCTGAATGGATCGATGCATGGCCCTTTATCCGTGGCCTGGGCCTCGATCTTGTCCCCTGCCTTGAAGGTGCCGTCCAGCTGAGAGGTCTTGTCCACATGCAGACGGATTTCCTTGCCGGCCGTATCCTTCACCACGTAAAACTCCCCGTCGATCTTCAGCAGGTCCCCTTTGACCGTCTGGTGCCTGGCGCGGCCATATCACCAGCCGCGAATGAGAGGGATGCCATACCGACACCGAGAATCATTGCGAACATGAACGGAACGATGAGCTTCTTCATGACGGAACCTCCTTGTAAATGAATGTGTGGCATGCGATTGCGATGACTTAGTCGTTTCGAACCGAAACGAGCGAAGCGCTTCCCAACGGCCTCAGGCCTCTCTTTCACCGTGAGATCATTCTTCACAGACTTTACGCCCGGTACGAACCAAGCAGTCCAGGACGCATTGGCACTGGTCATGAGTGTCCTTTACCTCGCCGGTCAGCGAGACGACCCCGCATTAGTTTGAACGGCAATATCGGCTTGCTTCAGATGTGCGTCCTTCGCGATCTTCTTTGAACGCGTGTCGTAATGGCCTCATCCTTCTCCTCCACTGCGCGTCGCGTTTAGACGGGGCGACCACCTCAAGGTCATCTTCTTCACCGTCTTGACGCCGTCGAGCATTTTGGTGATCTCCTCCGCCGCCTGCTTGGCTGCGTCGGAATCGACCTTGCCGCGGAGCATCACCTGTCCTTCGTGGTCTCGACATCGATCTGCCGTCCTTTGACCCGACCATCGGCAGCGAGGGCAATCTTGGTTTTCGCCGTCAGCCACGAGTCGTTGACCAGTGCCTTCTCTTTGATACGTATGTCAACGGCGGTGGCTGGCACCGTGATGAGTGCCGCCCCGACAACCAGAGCGGTGCAGAGCGTGACCAAATAGTGTGTCTTCATGATCTTCTCCTTAACTGAAATGTGAACCTGCTCGGTGATCCATCTCTCTCTTACTTACTTCCCGTCAGTGCGTCTTTTGTTTTGTGGCTTCCGGCTGAGACCGCTGATGCCACTGGTCCGCCCATTTCATGAGTTCGTTCTTTTCATCGCCATACCGTTCCTGGACTTTGCCGATGAAACTTGTCGTAATTCCCTTCGATCTGCTGCAAGTCGTCATCGGTAAACTTGCCATACTTTTGTTTCAGTTCACCTTTGAACTGCATCCATTTTCCCTTGAGTTGATCCGCGTTCATGATGCCTCCCTCCTGTGTGAGATCGCGATGTCTCCATGTCTGTATCGATCTGTCCCTGTTATCTCCAAACCTCCCTCTTACGGCCATTATGGCGAGAAGACCGGCAGCGGTCTGGTCAAAATCGCTCAGGGGAAAAATGTATGATGCAGTCGCAGCTTGGCGCTGCTTCCGTGCCACGATCACCAGTCAGAAGGGCGCCGCGTCGTGCCGGACGATGTTGAGGAGGGAGCTGTGCACGTTCAACTCTGCGGTTGTAGTCAATGAAACCCTGGCTTGCGGAACTTATTCAGTAAGAAACCGACGCGGAGAGCGCGTGGTCCTGACCATAACGGCCAGCGTGTCCTGACTGATCTTTGGAATGATCATCTCCGGCTTGCCTTCTTTCCCGAGGTGGGCAGCAACAGATCCCGATGCTCCTGCTGATTCGCCCGGGCAATGATTCGGTAGGACTCCAGCAGCACGTGGCCGTTTTCCAGAATACGCGGGTGAGTAAAGGATAGCAGTCTCGGTTCGAGAAAACGACTTGCGCAGCCGCAAGACTTTCAGCATGCGGCTTGAGGCGTTCGACGCCGAGGAGCTCGGCGCGAATGGGCACTTCCAAGTCAGGAACGATGGAGTGAGTGGTCGGAATGTACTGATCGAGTGCAGAATGACTAGCAGGCTACGGAAAAATCATTTCGGCACAGCAGAAATTCGATGGCCTGCACGTATGGGACAAGAGGAGAACCCCCGCCAGTCTCGCACATCTCGCGCGGCTATCGTGCGGGAATGCTCCTCCTGTTGTGCCAGACGTGCGAGCCATCGAGGCTCTCGCGGGTCAGCAAAGTGTTTTTTCCTCAGCCTGTTAAATCCGACCAGTCAGCAACAGAACGACCAAGACCAAGAGGACCAAGCTTAGCCACCCACTGGGGCCGTAACCCCAGTTCGCGCTGTAAGGCCAAGTTGGCAACGCGCCAACTAGGAATAGGATCAGGATGACGGGAGTATGGTGCTCATAAGTATCACCTCCGTTTAAGAATGTTATTGACCTAGTACAATGCATTCAACCGACTTACCATGCTCTAACCTGACAGTCACATCTGTTGTAGTCTGCTCATAGTTCCTCGCAGTACGGAGTCAGGATCCTGGGGCCATCGGCTTCACGTGGAAAGGCGTTCTTGACACTCAGGCATCAAACGAGGTCGAAGATTGGAGGCTGAGATCTATTCTGGCACCGAGCACGACTCGAAATCTGGTCAAAATTGCTCGAATCGGAAGAATTACCAGGACCCATACAGGCGATATCCGTTCACTTGTTAGGACCTTCCAAAACCTGGCGAGGCCACCTGTTTTCGATCCTGATCACGAGCGCGTGCGCGTGGGTCGAAGGTCTTGATATGACAGCGAGGTTGGTGTTTCTCTCGCGGCCCGCTGGGGAATAGCGTGACGAGCCCTCATCATCCTCGACCTCATCTTTGGCGCTATTACAGCCCCACGTTCCTCGCCAGCTACACGTCCAGTATGCTCTCGACGCGCATCATCCGCATTAATTTTTCCTACATGAGCAATATTGAACAGATTGCAACCTAATCTTCCGGGCATACTGCCGTTGACATTCACCGCTTATCTAAGACCATAGGAGGTGTACATCGTGACCTGCCGAGTGGCTCGGTTGTCCCAAGACCTCTTCCGTCGATGGATCTGGCCTTCTGCTGTGAATGTGGTTCAGCGGATCTGGAGGTGTGCCACACCTCGAATGCCCTAGGGACGCATCTGTGCCCAACCTGCGCCCAGTCCAAGGTCGAATGCGGAACGTGGATGGAAACCCAGACGCAATTGTCGATGAGGGAGCAGCCAGTTGCTTGAACCGGCGCCGCTGCACCCAAGTGACCCTCGCTATATGAGCGACAAAGAAAACAGAAGGAGGATCTATGATCTGTCAACGCTGCAGGGGACTGCTCGTCCATGAAACCTTCGGTGACCTGAGGGAGGAATCAGGCTGCATGTGCCCAGCAACACGATGTATCAATTGTGGATATATCGAGGACTCCGTGGTTCGCGCCAATCGCCTCCGCCCTCCCTACGGCAAAACGGTCGACGCCTCGCGGGATCGTCAAGCAGGGAGGAGTCGTGTTCCTAAGACCTCACTCTGAAAGGTATTGCTCCATATGAGCGGGAAGGTCTTGCGGCGGTTGTGCCTCGCCGCTTGATGCCTCCGGTTTCTCCTGGAAGTGCATTTCTTCCGCCGAGTTGGATCCTGCGTCATCATGTAGTCTCGACCCATGGATCATGCATCGGTAAATCTCACATCATGTTTTCATCTCACAATCACTGATATGGGAGCAATACGGTGAACCGAACTTAGCGGCTATC